>Ga0316231_1000028_pt1 | contig 279364 bp, 222 predicted proteins | sample TBH18027metaG_FD_206002 | JGI IMG/M metagenome (GOLD analysis project Ga0316231, IMG submission 206002) | Freshwater microbial communities from Trout Bog Lake, Wisconsin, USA - TBH18027 | ecosystem: Environmental > Aquatic > Freshwater > Lake > Hypolimnion/Profundal zone | place: USA... | reverse complement strand
CTCGACGAGCTCCCATTGTTCATCGGTCAACTCCCAGCGTCCTGCCATGCGGCGTTCGCGGGATCACACAGAGCAATTTCAGAATGCACCATTTTCAAGTCTAAAAGGTTTATGAGACTGGTTCTAGTATTTGGATTCATTAATGTCAGATCTTCTGGAGTCAGCTCGAACACCTTACGCGCGTCTTTCAGTTCACGAACGTCAATACAGTAAAACGCAAAACGGGGTTTCACAATCCCGGACCGACTAACAGTTAAGAGGGAGAATTTCATCCTGCTATCAACGTCCGGAAAGTATCGATTCCGATTTTCAAAATCGAATAGGCTCACCAAGTGAGCTTCGCAAGTATATAAGCTGAACAGTCTTTTGCATCCATCATCCGTTGCTATGCCAGTGGGCACGACGATCCCAAAGCGTCCTTCTGCTGAGAGCAATTCAAACGCTAATTCTGAAAACAGTGCGAAAGTATTCATATCGCCTACAGCGCTTAGTCCAAAGCGAGCTGAATTCCTGATGCACTTGTTCTGGCACTCGATTGAATGCTTCGCAGTTTCAAACCGCGCCACGCGTTCAACTTTGACTCGCTCCCCACTTTCTCGATACTCCTGTATTCGCGCATGTCGCACTGCCTTATTGGGCGCACTCGATATATACTGTTCATCAATCCAGTGTTCTTCCTCTTGGAGTTTCACTTTCTCCCAAGGTGGGTTTCCCAATACCAGATTGAAGCCACCCGCTTGAAACACTTCAGGAAACTCCAAATTCCAGTGGAAGAATCGATCCCGCTGCGAGATCTCCTGCGACGCAGCAATCTGCTGTGGCTTCCTGCGCTTGTCTACTGCAAACTCAAGAAAGTCCTTCGTCGTACAGATCGCCGGGGCTGCTGCGGAGTTCAACGGCAGGAAAAACTGTGCGGTCCAAAGATCTGCGGCCAGTTGATCATGAAAGTGCTGCATTCCAGCGCGCCAGCTGCTATACGCCTCTGCCTTCATCCGGACGGACGCTGCACTGTCATCGGAGATGGCCCCCAACTGCCGGCGGTCATTTGCATAATCGCTAGCGTGATCTTCCGGTTCAAAGGAGAACCCGCGCTGGCCTGAAGTCCTCTCCTGCTTGTTACGCTTCTTGTAGAATGAGGCAATTTTCTTGTCGTCCCCCGTCACTGCGGAAAATGCATCATCCGGAATGCCCTCGTTCATAACTTGCGGTTCAAAGACTCCGACGAGACTGTTGCCGCAACGGATACGGTGGTCGAGGAAACTCAGGGGTTTGCCAGCCCAATGACCTTCCAGCCACATCGCCAGCTTGCACAAATCAACAGCAAGTGGATTTAAGTCCACACCATAGATGCAATGCTGGATAACCTCTCGCACCGCCAAGTGGAATTCTTCGGGCGTCGGCTCGTCTTCGCCGGTCTTGATTCGCGCCAGTTCTTTGCCTAAGCGCCTGGCAGCGGCCAACAAGAAGTGCCCAGAGCCGCAAGCGGGGTCGCATACGGTCAATGCGAGAATAGCTTTAATCTTCGCATCTCGTTCAACCCGCAAATCCTTCCCTTCGGTGGTCTTCTCCGCCTGCGCGATGCGGTCTTCCATGACCGGCACGAGCGCACTTTCGATCAACTCATGCACCAGTTCAGGTCGCGTGTAGTACGAGCCGGTGGATTTCCGTTCTGATCCCGTTCGTAGATCAAAGGCGAGTCCGGTCTCTCCCGGCTCCACGACTGGCTGGTAGGCCAGCAAGCTCTCATACACAGAACCCAGTTCCTCAACATCGAGGGCGGCGTAGTTGACTCGCTGCTGAAGACCATTTGCCTTGAAAACCGAAAGGTGTCGCACAGCACGAAGGAGATCGTGGTTATAGAGCTGCGTCTGGACCAGATCCGGAACCGCGCGATCCTGGTTGAACAGGTCACCATTGAGCGGTGGGATGCCAAGCGGGTTGGAATCGACTCCATACTCGAACAGTGAAAACGTTTGTAGAACCCCAAGCCAAACATCACCGAAGGGCGATTCTTCAATGATCCTGGACGCACGGTCGCGTAGAGCAGAAACAGAGTACCACTGATCGTAGATTTTCTGATTACGCTCAGAGCCTTCGCCCTGGGAAACAATCAGCCGACGCTCTTCAGCAACCATGAGGAACAATAGCCGGTACACCAACAGGAGGAGTTGACGGTGATACTGAACCGGATTCAGCCGCCCGCTGGTCAGTTTTTCGCGAAGTGTCCGGTTTGCGGGGTGTTGGAGGAAGGCGTTTCCGAATATCTTCAGCGTCTCCTCGACACCGGCGCGTAGCCCTTCACGAACGCGAGAGCCCTCGTCGATGCTCTGCAGATAGTACTTCTCAAGGATGCACTCAGACGGGTTCTGACCCGGCCGAGGGAAGCGGCTGCGGTGACACAACCGATAGAACAGCGCGAACTCGGCAAAGCGGTTGCCCTCCAGAATGTTTTCGAGGTCGAATTCGACGTACGTTGGCCGGGATGTGCGAGAAGAGTCCCGCAAAAGGCGGAGTGTGAGGCCGTTCGTGACGATGCCCCAAAGTACCGTCTCACTGTGATTCAAGAACTCCTGCACCATGGCCTGCGGGCTTGTGCGCAGCTTGGTATGCAGTCGTTTGTCGAGGTCGATCTTCAGTCCTTCGATGTGTACCGGAATCGCGTCTTCGCCTTCCCCAGAACGATGGGAGAGGTTGAATGTCAGGTTGTCTACGACGACGCCAGACGGCTGCAACCTGAGATCGAAGCCGAGCATCTCGGCGTCGGAAAGCAGCGGCACAATCCAGCGATCACGTGTGAGCGTTGTACCGTAGGGGTCTTTTTCGCTCAGGGACTCGCGCCGACGCCGGATGATGTCCCAAAGACTTTGAGCATCACTCCATACCCGGCTGATCTCGTCAGTAAGGCGTCTGCCTTTTGGAAGGCCGAAGTCGGAAGGCTTCTGGCCGGAGACATCTTCGGTTGCGATCTTGTCGAGCAGATCGTACGGGATCAAACCACCTTCGGAGCGTATCGCCACATAGCGCATCAGGCTTTACCTCCCGGCAGCAGAACGTAGACACCGAGCAGATCGGGTGGATACGGCGTGACCGTGACCTTCCCGCCACCCATCGTGGGTTTGAGCCGCTCGTAGGTAGCCTCAAGCTCTGAAGCGCGTTGGTTGGCAATCGAATCCAAAGCGGCCTGATCGGAGCTGAGCTCCTCAAGAGCACGATCAATGCGCTGCTGTTTTTCCCGCGGGCTGATATTGCCGATTGCAGTCGCCTGTTCAAGCAAAGTAGTGGCGGTTGAGTCAGTGACTTTCCACTCAATCCTTCCGGCCGGCGTCTCGTATGCCGCGGTTACAACCTCCTCAGCAAACTGATCGCTCTGACCCCGTCGCGTGAGTCTGTAACGCACACGAAGCAATGCGAGGACGGTCCTGGCTCTCACCGCACCCGTGTAAGCAGCGCCGCATCTTGCAAAATCCTGCTCAGAAGTTGGAAGGAATGCACGACCAAATATGCGCTCTGCGAGGAAGGCCACAAGCGAGTGATTGCGCCCGAGCACAATGGCATTCTCTACATCTTCTGGAGGCGGGCTGACAAACACAACCTTTACAGCTTTCTTCCAACCGAGGCGCTCCCTGATTTCCAAAGGCAGGCCGATAGGATCAAGCAGGTAGTAGTGGTCTCGCTTCTCAATCGAGAACTTCAAGCGCTGGGCTGCATCGAGCATAAAGTGTCGAACAGCCTCTGGATCTCCGAGCACACTGTCCGTTGCCTCAATCTCATGCGCGACCTCTTCAGGATTGATGGTGTGCTGCGCGAAACGTGAGCGGCGAATCTTCTCGCGGTCTGCATTGCGTTCCCAGTTCTGGTGAAACGCCGAGACGTTGTTTATTTCAGGCAGATCAAGCCGGAGTTGTTGCTCATCCTGGCCACGCCACCCCTCGAATACAGCTTTCATGAGGGCTTTCACAACGCTTTCGCTTTCAGACGGAACGGGAACATTGATGCCCAAGTCGCGATAAATCTGCCTTGCTTTTCGAATTAGGACGTTCAGGACGACGCCGTCAATCGGATTGTCTTCGCTGAAGAGGACGACTGCCCGGACCTCAGCCTTCTTTTGGCCGAAGCGATCGACACGCCCTTCACGTTGCTCCAATCGATTTGGGTTCCAGGGCAGGTCATAGTGCAGAACTGCATCGAAGCTGTCCTGAAGGTTGATGCCTTCACTGAGGCAGTCAGTTGCGACCAACACGCGCCGCTCAGTCTCAACCAAATCATCAATTACGATTTTGCGTTCCTCATCTCCGCCGGTCTCACCTGAAACCGCACGGGCACGGAACGTCGGGTATTTCGATTGGATCCGGCTCTCCAATTGCTCGGCAACGTATTTCGCTGTTGCGATAAACCGGCAGAAAACGATTGGGTGGTGACCGAGCCTCAGCCAATCAAGAATGATTTCCGCAGCCTTCTCAATCTTCGGGTCTTTACCAGTTGTCGCAATCGATTCAGCACGTTCGAGAAACTCTCGAAGTTTTGAGCGGTCGGTTTTGGTAAGGTCCGCCTTGCTTAACTCAGTTGCTGCGTCAGGGACGTTGTCGAGTACGCCGTCTTCCGTGAGCGGATCGAGGGACTCGCGAGCCAACAAATCTTCGTTGAGGTCCTCTTCCAGGCGGCTGCCGTCCTGCAGACTTTCCTCGCGGTTCTGGAACGCCTGCTTAGCCGCGGCTGGACTCGACATGAGACTTCTGAGGAGTGACAAAGCAGCCCAATACCGTGCACGCTGACGCGTCACGGTTAGCCCGGAGGCAGTAACCGTCTGTCGTGTGAAGTCGAGCACATCATTAAACAGTGCTCCATATTCCTTGCTCATCCGGTAGGTCGCTTCAAACGGTGGGACCCGGACCGGGAAGGGCCTAACCTCGCCAGGGGTTCCCAGCCAGGCTTCGCTGATGTCACCTCGGCGTCGCTGAACAATATGTCGAGCTAAATCGCGGCGCTCACGGTCAGTGATGTTATCGAGATCAAATTGCCTAAAGTCCGGACGGAGTAATCCGAGGATTGATTTGAAAGCGCCCTCTACGCCGCTGTGGGGTGTGGCACTGAGGAGGAGAAGATGTCGGTTCGGGTTGGCAGCAATAGCTTCTACGAGTTCATGCCGCTGCTGCTGATCCCTCGAACCGTTGAAGCCAGGATCAGCCGCCGCATGGACTTCGTCCACAATAACCAAATCTGGGCAGTGTTCCAGAAGTTGGTACTTGCGCCGGTCGCCCTTGGCGAAGTCGATGCTAATGATCAGGTGCGGATAATATTCATAGAGGCTTATTCCACTTCGCGGAATTGAACGTTCGAGCCGAGAGATTGTACTGGTTCGGACAACCTCGGCTTGGAGGTGAAATTTATCTGCCAATTCCTGCCGCCACTGGTCGCATAAGTGTGGAGGGCATAAGACGCATAGCCGTCGAGCATCCCCGCGAGCGAGAAGTTCACTGGCGATCAAGCCAGCCTCAATGGTCTTGCCGATGCCAACATCATCAGCGATTAGCAAGCGGGCTGCATCGAGCCGTAGCGCCATGATCATGGGTACAAATTGGTAAGGGCGCGGACGCACCGAAAGGCGTCCTAAACTGCGGAAGGGACCAGCGCCCGAACGCAAGCTTAGCCGGGCAGCATTTCGCAGCAACTTTCCTGCAACGAAGTCCCCTGCGGCGCCGGCTTGCGGAAAGGGAAACTCAGCAGACTCAACCTGATGACCCTCAAGAATCCGGTGAACGGCACAGACCTCACCTTCACTGCCGCTCAGCGGGCGCAGGTTGACGACATTTTCATCGGAGGGAAGAACAACCCATTCGCGGTTACGGACTCGAACCAGGGAGCCGACGATGAAGTCTCGTACTTGTGTGGCCATTCGCACCTCAACCGCAACCGAGGCAGACGATTGACGCAATATACTGCCCTAAGTCATTGCAATATTAACACCTACCCGGAACCTGTCCCACCTTGGTGCCCGGGCAATCAAGCCGGGCCCAGCACTACCTCACCGGTTCGCCTTCAGTCTGGAGTACTGCTCCTCAGTCAGGCTCAGAAATACCCCGCCTCTGCCAATCTCGATCGCCTGGTCCAGCGCCTGCCGGCTTTCCAGGTTCGACAACCCGCCACCCCGCTGAACCAACTCGACGACCTTGTCCGGTGAAGCAAAGTGCAGCTTCCCGGGCAGGGGAGTCTTCAGATCGTCCTCCAGGAACTGGCACTGCCAGCCGTAGCGGCACTGGAACGACATGTACACCCGGTGGCGATCATCTTGACGAGGCATGGGAACAGGATAGGCGAACAACAGACGAAAGTACAGTGGGGACGAGACGCGATGTCTCGGTGTGGAAGCTGTGGAAATTCTGTGTAAATGGTGCAATTATTCCTTCAGAACAAGTGTATTCCCGTTTGTGCAAAGCAAAGAACTGGGGTCCGCCCGCTTAGCGACGACTGCGAATCAACTTCAGGTTTGCTCGTGATCCGCCCGGCACAAAGCCAAGCCCTCGGGAGAAACCTTGCCACATGCCGTCCCGGTACTGATCCACTCCTGATGGTTTTCAGGTTGGACTGATCCTCGATAATTGCCGCACAGCCCGAGGTACGTAGCTTTTCATGGGACTCGAGGATCGCGGTGGGCCGCCAAGGATTCGAACCTCGACCACCCCCTTCATCAGAGCACCTCGAAGTGCGCTGATGGAGGGGGGCGCTCTAACCGTTAAGCTAACGGCCCGCACATGAGCAATTCTATTATGGGGGTCGATTCGTCTTCTTGGAGGCTGTAAAGTGTACGCAGCAAACCCACGAGAGCCCGCCGCAATCGAGCTGGAGCGGGATTTTGACTGACGAGCTTCCTAAAGCTCACATTGTGATGGCTCGTTTCGTTGAGCCTAATGACCATCTGCAATATCTCTTGGTCTGTGGGACGAGCAGCCTGACACAAGTTGTTCGCCAACTGCTTTACGACTCGGGTGAAGAGAATGAAGTCGTCGAACTCTATGGCCGAATAGATGTTAGGCGCGTTCAGTCTCGAGAATGAGTCGCCCTGCTTCTCGACAAGTTTTCGGAGGGCGTCCACGTTCTTCTTCGCGGCACCTTCCGCTCCCGCGTGTGCGAATCCGTTCCGCACTAATCGGTAGTACTCCGCCACATCGACCTCGAAGCGACCAACCGCGTTCACTGCTTTGTCATAGCCTCCAATCAACGACACGAGTGTGCTCTTCAGCAAGCTCTCGCCCGCTGAACGTTGGACCAATTCACTTCGAAGCTCGCGAGCAACATCCTTCAAGAAGGCTTCGAATTCCTGGTGGACCGAAGCAATATGAAATTGAGCGATTTGTCGTTTGAGGAGAGGGACATCCAACGTGTCAACTCTCACCTTGAATTCGGAAGAAACTCTCTGCACGAACTCATTCCGATTGGGAGCATGTTCCGCTTCATGAATGAACTTGCGCGTCGCCAGTTCGGCGCACTCCACCACCGCGTTGATCTTTCCCAGCGTTCGTTTGAAGTCGCGATAAGCAACAAATCTGAACTTTGTGGTCATCCTTCGGCCTCTGAGCTTGCGCGGTTGGCAACAGCCTTACAGCGCTGAGCTTCCGTGTGATATCGACCCAGATGGGGGTCCAGGCTCCGGTTAAATCCGCGAAGATCTGCCTGAATCTGTTGGAGATCTCCGTCCCCGAGCAGCGAAGTGAAGTACAACCACGCATAGAGGTGCGGCGTGTTCTGCACATTCACCTCTGCCAGAATCGTCCGGGCGAGCTTCTGCGCGCCGCGGTCATCGGTGAGCACAGCCTGCGATGTCTTGTGAGCAAAGACCAGAACGGACAGCTCGCCTAGACTCAATTTCTTCCTGTTACGGAGAACTTCGACATCTTGAAGGTCTTCGACATCGATCTTGTATGGAGTTACCTGCTGGTCGTGCAAGGCTCTCTTGAGACGGTTCTGGAGTTCTATCCGTTCGGGACGGAGCGGGCCTGTCTTGTGCAGGCATTCGTAGATAACGAATTCGGTACAGCAAAGCCGAACACCTGCCGATCGCGCCGTGGAATAGAGCAGCCTCGATGCAAAGAGATTCCACAGGGAGCACGTGTCCGCCACGTTCCACTTCGCGAACTGTGAGACGTCATTCATCGTGCCTGCAGGTTGATGCGATAGAGCGAAGCCAAGTCAGCCAATTCCAGTTGATCGACCAAGAGCATCTCTGCAGCCCGTCCTCCCGAAATCAAGCCGCGGTCAAATGCTTCGAAGCACAGGGCCACATACGAGCTTGACAGGCCGTGCTGGAAAAACTCCCGCTTTCTTGCGGCGGCTCCTTTGCTGAGGTTCGCCAACTCAGGATCGACCTTCTGTGTTGCCGACACACTCACCTTCGAGAGGTCCGAAGCGGTCTGTTCATCGATTAGGCGCGCATCCTGTAGGGCGATTGTCAAAGCTCGGGTGCTCACCTTGAATCGGCTGGCCCACTCTAGGACATCTTCCCTATTCCAGGACCTAACGGGAATAGCGCTTACGACGCTCGGTGGCAGCAAGTAGCGTGCCGCGAAGCGGTTCGCACGGATTTCGACGAGGTCTTCCTTCTTGCGCGTCTGTAAGAAGGAGACGATGACGTCGTCGGCAGCGTCGAGGATGCCGTGTGCGCTCTCATGCGCCGCAGTAAATCTCTGGCGATAGATATCCTCGTCGTAGTTGACCAATATGCAGATGCCGGCGACTGGATGCCGAATCGTGACGCCAGAGATATTGGAGTTTTCTAATCTCCGTCGAAATAGGTGGAAGCCAATTTTCCGAAAGTCCTCGTATACATCGCTCGGAACGGCATGCGGAGGATAGGAGAAGTGAGCCCGCAGCGCCTCTGCTGCTAGATCGGCGTGTCCCTTGTAGAACTTCCCCTTGGGGATAAAGCTGAACGGACGCTTCGGTACCTCGAGTTCCTCTTGAAGCAGCTGTTCACATTCACAGAGATACAGGAACTCAAGGACCGCCCTGCGATCGGACTTCGTAAACTCGGTGCCGTACCGCCGATAGAGCGATTCCGTCTGTTCGAACGCAGCCAATCGTTCGTTTGAAACCAAGAAGCGGTAGTCGCACTTGAAGAAGTCTGCGAGTATCAGCACTTCATCCCCGGACGGAGCGTTCTTGCCAGTCTCGAAGGCCACAAGGCGGTCGCTCGATATTCCAGAGCCAGCACTCAGCTCAGCGAGTTCCAACAGTTGCTCGCTTCTGAGCCGGTGAAGTTTAGTTCCGAATTGGGCGAGATCGATGGCCACAGAGCAATCGTAGCTGAAACAGATGCCCGCCGACCAGACGGCGACAGCCTCCTAGCTTTCCGGGAGAGGCACCGTTAGCAGCGAACATCCGCTATCGAAGGTGCTGCGGACGGATCACGCTTCGACCATAGACGTAGTCGGTGTTGGAAAACGCCGATGTCGCGGGGAGGGACTGTGGATTTACACAGGATTCCCAAACTATGCTTGGAGGGCGAACGGTCGTGGAAACAAGGCTTGGTGTCTGTTCTCGTCAGTTGACCTCCATTTGCAGACGGGGATCAGCGAACCTTTGCCGACTTATCGTTTCCTATGCGAGGCAGAGCAGTTGGGGGCGCAATCCAATGCTCTGAGGCAACGCAGGTCAATACAAAGGACTATTGGATTCCGAGCTTATGAAAGAAAATACTGTTGCGCAGGCAAGCGTCCCGGAGAACCTTGTCCCATGAAAGCACCTCTACATAAAGGTTGATGTTCTCGATCCATTGAAACCAGCCAAGCCGATCAGGCATAACCTTGAAATTCTTCTCGCGCAACAACCAGTCCTCGACCTTAGCGGTGAGGTCACATACTATATATCCGTAAAACGGAGTATTGGGTTCCACCAACATCTTCCGCCCATTGGGCGTTTTGAACTTTCCATCCCTGATGTTGTTGACGTATCTAATAATCTGCTGAATCGGATCTTCCTTCGAAGAATGATTGACGAAGTCGTCCCGTTGGGGTTTTTTGAATTCGAAAATGGAAATGGGATTACTCGCCTCGTTGTCTCCCCTAAAAAGGATTCTCTTGTCGTAAACCGCTAAATCAGGTCGGTCCGACAATCCCCCGTTTAGCGGGATATCCGAAGAAACGTAGCTGGTAAAGTTCAATCGTTCGTCGATGATCCAGAGGTTGTGGTCATCAAATGCAGTAACTTCTGTGTCCCCCTTGCGAGGGAAAATGATGTCGTGCACCAGTCCTTCAGCCTGGTATGCTCCGGTCTCATCGACCTCAAGGCTCTTCCCGAATATGTCCAGAACATTCTTGCGCAACGCAATGTAATGCACGAGATCGTTTTTGCTGGACTCCGAGATCGCCTCCACGAGTCGCGCCACGTTTGTCCTCATATTGTCGAGCCTCCCTCCCGCGAGGACTTGCGTAACTTCATCCCGGATCTGACGCTCTTGCCGGTACTTCTCCTTCTGCAGATGGATCTCGATATCCTCCGCTGAGGGATTGTAAGGCATGTTTGTCAAATCAAGCGAATGCAGGAGCCTCTTGTGCCAAGGTGCGTCATCGTCCACATACGATTGGACACGCTCGCTCTTCTTCTGCTGACGCATCGTGATGTCGGCTCCCAACGCCTCCTTTGCGATCTCCGCCGAGGATTTCTCGATGTCAGATTCGCTGATTCCGTAGAGGAGATCGCCTCCAGATTTAAGCTCGAAGCTGCCACGCTCCAGCGACACATATCTGTCGAGAAACGGGCCAAACACATAGGCCTTGACGATATAGTTTCTTTCAGAAGTGCCGTCGGATGTTGGAAGTTTTTCATAGAAATCTTCCGAAAACTCCGGAACATAGCTTTGGAGGAAGGACGAGGAAACTTCCCGCTTGTGCGCAACTAGACTGATCCGACTCTTGACATTCTTTGGGTAAAAGATCTTGTACAGTCGCACAGAAAACTGTTCACAAGTCTCCCCGGTCTTTAGCTCGAAGGATTGTGTTGTAAGCGGAATCTCTTGAATCACCGACGAGATCTGGTTGCTCACGAAATCGTTGAGCACGACCGCGTCGGAACCGTCCTCTTCGGAGAGGACGATCCGCGGACAGGAATAGTCGGCGGTAATAAAGTATGGAAGTAATTTCTCGACAAGAATCCGCGCCACCGTGTCCAGCCGCTTGTCAATGGACCTACCGGAGCTCAGCCAGTCCAGGCGCACGACGGTTTTCGAATCAGCGGCGACCGAGGCAGTAACTGACTCATCGACGATAATGTCCTTGCCCTTGCCCATCCGAAAGGAACGATGAAAATAGCTGTCACCTTCCCGGTAGTCGCTTTCCACCCGGAAGTTGTCAAAGTACTTTAGGCAAATGAAGCGGCCGAATCCTTTGCCACCCTCCTTGATTTTGAGATCGCTATAGAGCTCATCGAAGGAATCCCGGTGCTGACCCGTGAATCCAACGCCATTGTCTTCTATTTCGAAGCTCTGAATCTCAGGCAGGCTCCCATCCGTCTCGAGCTGAGCACTCCTGTACGCCCTAATCGAGACCTGCCCGCCTAGATGCTCCTTCGCGTCGATTGCCTCGATGGCATTGACGACGACCTCCACAATGGCGGTGTAGACGGTCGTATTCGCACGAATGTTCTCAACTACCCTGCCGACATTTACGTTGCTCATGGTGGACGACCTTCTGATCTCGGTTCGGGGAATTCGAAGTGACGCGGGGAAGCGTCAGACCAAGCCCCGACACTAGCATTGTGAATTGTCTCATGTTCGCCTATTATTCGCCCAAGGGGTTCGGCGTCGGATATCAGCTCCTACAGCGCCCTCGGGCGGAAGCTAACAGATTACAGACTCGCAGGCGCGAGGGTCGACAAGAATGGCGCAACCTCCCTGAATCGTACTCGATTCAATGCGCTGGCCGGCAGCCCGTGCTGAAGAGTGGCGCCTCTTAAGAAATAAGCCCCGATAAGCGCCGATGTCGAAAGAAAGAATTCTGGCTTGACGCGAAATCGCCGAGTATCAATTCGAGCAGAGGCACAGCGAACGAGAGGCGGCTGTCTGCCTGATCTACGCCCCCAAGATAGATCCCTGAAACGCCGTTGTCTTTGTGGAACCCGTCGACTCCCGGGAACGTCGGCCACCACGTAGGACGCCAGGTGGGGTTCCTCACCCACAGTCGACCACGGCCCTGAGGATGCTATTCTCGGGACCGTTCTGCATTCAACTTGGATTCCTACGCTTTGGCGAATTGGCGAGCTGTAGATGGTCCGGACTGCAGCAGGCATGGCCGATGCATCGCTCCGGGGGCAGGTGGTGCTGGAGATACTTGCCATCTGGGAGCGGCCCCTCAAAGGCCTCATAGAACGCCCGGTGGGCTTTCACTTCCTTGTTGCCGGAGGGAGTATAGGCGGCCGTATCCGTAGGCGTCGAGGGAACCGGTGAACTGCCAGCATTCGGTGTTTTCCGAATCTGGTTGAATAGCGTATGGGCGGATTTCAACCCCACATTGACCCCACAATACGGATTCCTCACTGTTCCAATCAATACCTTAGGCTGCCAGCCGTTCCGCGTAAGTCGTTGAAATTACGTTGTTAAATGTTCTCTTAACCGACAGGTTGTAGGTTCGATTCCTACCGCGTCCACCAGATTCCTACACAGATCAAACATGGTGCGCCGGGGCGGTTTGGCCTTGGCGGCGGGATTTGCTGCGCCCGGATGCGGGTGAGCGGGAAGCGAGACTTGCTGCTTTCCGGGGCTCAAGCCCTTTGGCAGGGAGCCACCGGCGCGGCGCATTTTCGCCAGGATTCTGCCTTGCACTCTGATTTGCCCTGCTGGCCGGGTTGGCTGGGCAGGAAGATGAAGCGGATTTGGACGACGGAGCGATGTTGAGCAGGCGCGGGGGAGATAGGCAGAAAGCAGGGAAAATCATGGCATTTGAGGTTCTGGTGACGGTCCTGGCTGACGTGTAGGGCTCTTTGGTTTTTGGGGAATACAGAAAACGATCTCAGCAGCCGAAGCCGGTGGTATAATTCCCGGCCGGGAAGTAATTTTTTGGAATTCCGGTTGACCGCTGTTTCGGCTGTTTCGGCCTTCGGCCTGTCTGCTTATCCTCCGCGTTGCTGCCGGCAGGTCGTGGGGTTTCGCACTCGACGCCTGAAGGAGTGTGCATCATGCGGTGGCTAGGGGTTTTCGTTCCTATTTCAGTTGTCTTGGTGGCAGCAGTTGTTTACGCGCAGGTTCCCGAGATAGGCGAAACGCGATGCGTGGGGGGATGTGGGTCTCCCTCCCGGCCTTCCGGGTCCAGCTCGAGCGGCAGGCAGGCGGCTCCTCTCCGGCTGCCGCACCTTCCCCATCTGGGGCACCCGCTGCACCTGCCGCATCCCTCCTCCCGCGCGCACAGCACGGCACGTCCGGTTCCGGCATATTCCAGGCCGTCCACACTTTCAGAGACCCGTGCGGAGAGCACGCTGCACATCAGCCAAGGCGCGACTCCGGATTTTGACGGGCGCACAGCGGGAGAGGCTGCTTCGAATCTTGAGTTCATGCCTGCGCCTTCCTCCGGCGGTACGCCGGGTTGCGGCCCGAATACCGACCCATCCGTGGTGAACCTTTGCAACGCAGGCACCGACGTCGTTGATCCGAACCGCGTGAAGGGGGTTGGGCCTGCTTCGGCGGAGCAGCCGCTGGAGTTCATGCGCGATGCGCCCAATGCAAACCCAGGGAGCGCAAAGCCGCCTGGGTCCTCTGCCGTCGAGCGGGCTTCTGCCTTTGCTTATGCCACCCCGGAGGAGAAGCAACTGGGCGAAGAGATCGACCAAGTGCTTGCTACGGCCGATTCCATACTCGACGAGACGGTCAAGGCACTTTCGAAGGGGGACACCGCGAGGGCCGACCAGCTGAATCAGGCGCTCAGCGACGCTCTTCCCACGATCCAGAAAGCCGTGGAGCGACACGTGGAGATGAAGGAGGACCGCCTGCAGCAGGGCATGAAGTTCCTGCTCGAGGACCCGGACTATGCCGCCTCGTGGAAGAACGTGGTCGCCCAGGTGCATACGCTGGAGATGGCGGACTTTGCCCGGCAGAATGCGGAACTTGCGCCCGAGCAGCAGGGGATTCTCGCGGTTCTGCGCAAGAGCGGCGGGAGCCCGGAAGTGAACAAACAACAGCAGGAGCTGGACGACAAACTGCGCGCAGAGCAGGTTTCAACCCTGCGCCGATCGACGAAGATGCTGGACGCCTCAGCGCAGGATCTTCTGCTGATGGCCGCCAGCGCACACTAACGCCTTTTTCCAGTTGATAGGGGGATTCGCCATGCGACATCGCCTGTTGTGCGCAACACTCATCGCAGCGTGTACCCTGTCCGCGACTCTCTGGGCGCAGACGGGCCTTTCTCCCGAGGCGCAGCAATCCTTCGACCGGGGGATGGCCGCGGCACAGCAGAAGGACTGGAATACGGCCATCGCGGAGTTCTCCGCGGCCCAGAAACTGGCGCCCAATGAGCCCCGCGTACTCTTTAACCTCGGGCTGGCCCACGAAAAAGCAGGCCATACCGTGGATGCGCTTTTGTGGTTTGCCACCTACCTGAAGGTAGCGCCGGACGCACCGAACGCCCCCGTAATCCGGAAGGAGATTGAACGGCTCAGCCATGCAGACCGGGCGGCGCAGCCGGCGGCTGTCGGCCCCACCCTGGAGGAGACCCTGCGCTTTATTCAGGAGAGGATCAATGAGCAGGGAACCATCGTCTTTACTGAAACTCTCACCGTAAATAATCGCGTCAACAGGCTGGTAGTCAATGAAGAGCCAAAGGTGACCGCGATTCTGCCTGCCGGCGGGGTCACAATCCAGATAAACGGTCATTCCTCGTTCCTTGGGACACTGAAATATCCGTCGGATACGACCGCGCAGTGGAATCTGTTGTTCAAGGATCTGGAATCGGTGGACGTGCTGGGGATGGAGCAGGCGCTGAGCCGATCACTTGCCAGGAGCGGCTTGAATAACGCATACGCGCAGATAGGCGGCGCTGTCTTTACCGTGGTGGTGCGCCTGGCTCCCGGACGGACCGTGTTCCTGAATTCGCAGATGCTGGTGAGGAAGGATGCGAAGCAGGCAAAGACGGCCAGGTCAACGGACTGGTCGAAGGATTTCTCAAAGCCGTTGAGCGGCGAACTTCTCGATTGCGCCATTCCCTTCCGGGACGGAGAAACCGCGCAGCGCGTTGCCAGGGCGATGATGCACGCCGCAGAACTTGCGCGAGCCACGGCCGCGCCGGATCCGTTCTGAAGCAACCGGCTCAGAGATGAGCGCCAGGCGAAGAATCAACCGAAGATCTTCAGGTCCCTCAAGATCTTTTCAAATGCATGCAGATGTTTGGCGGTTCCCGGAATCTTCTTTATGTCGTCGCTTCAGTTGGTTTGCCGTCGATGGCTGGACGAGGTCATCGGTACAATCCCGGACAGGTCTGTCGCGAATTGAACTGTCGAAATGGGTTTGAAACCGGGCATTAAATTGAATCTGATTCAGGCATTTATTGGGAAAGAGCGGCAAATCGCCCCAATGAACGTGTAAGCGGGAGCGGTTTGTGGCGTACTATCTTGTTCAAGATCTAATGTGTCCTCTGAAGTACCGCGCAATGGGCGTCCGGGTTTTCCTCTTCGATGGAGGAATTCTGGAATGCCGGCTTGAAGCAATTGCCTTGCGTAACGCGTAGGTTCTTGCCTATTTGTGTTTGGGTGGAATTCGCATACCGGTTCCAGGGAACGATGACATGCCTATTGAAGCAGCGGCGAACCTGAGGGCGTTGATTGAAAGTTCAGATGACCTGATCTGGTCAGTGGATCTGGATTTCAGGCTGGTCTCGTTCAACGACGCGTTGCGGCGCAATATTCTGGAAAGTTATGGGATTGAGGCCGCGGCGGGGATGCTGGCGGAGGAGTTGCTGCCTGCTGCGCGGGCATTGCTGTGGGCGCCGCTCTTTCGCAAGGCATTGCAGGAAGGCCCGTACCGCACTGAGTATCCCCTGGTGGACGGCCGAACAGTGGAACTTGCCTTTAACCCTATTGTTGTGGATGGGGTGGCGACGGGGGTGTCGGTCTTTGGCAAGGACATTACCGAACGGAAGAGGGCAGAAGCGTCGCTGCGGCTGCTGGCCGCGATTGTGGAAAGCACCGAGGATGGAATCGTCACGTACGGACAGGACGGCACAATTCTGACCTGGAACCGCGGCGCGGAGGGGATCTTCGGCTATCGAGCAGAGGAGGCCGTTGGCCGGAGCCTCTCGATGATTGTGCCCGCAGAGCGCTGGGCAGGCGTGCTCGCGTATTCCGAGCAGGTGCGGCAGGGCAATTGGGTTCCACTGCGGCCCGGGATTGGCGTGCGCAGGGATGGCAAGCGGATTCACATTTCAGTGACGTCATCGCCGATTCGCGATTCCGCCGGGAAAGCAACGTCGATCTCAATCATTGTGCGCGACGTGACGCGCCGGCAGGAAGCTGAAGAGGCGCAGGCGCTGCTGGCATCGATTGTGGAGAATTCCAACGATGTGGTGAATGCCATCAGTCTGGATGGGACGATCACAAGCTGGAATCGAGCCGCCGAGAGACTTTTCGGTTATTCGAGCCAGGAGGTGCTGGGCCAGAGCATCGCGATGCTGGGCATGCCTGGGCGCGAGGGCAGAATCGCTGAGGTCATCGGATGCATTCGCAGGGGATGCGCGATCCCGGCCCACGATACGGTAGTGCGCCATAGGGATGGGCATGCGATCGATGTGGCTCTCTCCATCTTGTCGATTCGTGACAGGACGGGAAATCTAACTGGAGCCTCCGCGATTCTCAGTGATATTCGCCAACGCAAACAGGCAGAGCGGGCATTGGCGGAGAGCGAAGATCGATTTCGCGGATTCTTCGAGAAGAACACTTCGGTGATGCTGCTTGTGAATCAGAGCAATGGGGTGATCGTCGACGTGAATCCGGCCGCCGCCGCATTTTACGGGTATGAGCGGGAGAGCATGATCGGCATGCCGATTCAGCGGATCAACGGCATTTCAGACGAGGAGCTTCGTCAGGATGCGGACAAGGCACTCCGAGAAGAGCAGAAGTTTTTCAACCGCCGCCACCGTCTGGCCTCAGGAAAGTTGCGGGATGTTGAACTCCACAGCTCGCTCATTGACATCCGCGAGAAGCATTTGTTTCTGTCGATCGTCTATGACGTGACGGAACGGATGCAAGCCGAGCAGCAGCTTCGTGAAAGCGAAGCACGCTACCATGCGACGTTTGAGCAGGCTCCAGTGGGGGTGGTGCACTCATCGTTCGATGGCAACATTCTGCGCTGCAATTCACGATTTGCCGAGATTGTGGGGTACAGCGTTGACGAACTGCTGCGGATGAACTTCAAGGATATGACCCCGCCAGAGGACCGGAACGAGAGCATTGCCATCGACCGGCGTGTGGCGGAGAACCCGGCAGGATCATTCAAGCGGGAGAAGCGGTACATTCGAAAGGACGGCTCGACGACCTGGACGAGCCTGACCGTCTGCGGACTGAGAGACAGCGAGGGGATTTTTTCATACGCGATCACTCTGGTGGAAGACATCAACGCGCGCAAGGCGGCTGAAGAAAAGCTGGCCGGAGTGCAGCATGCCCTTCAGGCCAGCGAAGAACTTCACCGCGCAGCGTTTGAAACCAGCCAGGACGCTATCAGTATCATGCGTGCCTCAGATGGAAGGTTTTTGGAAGTGAACCGCGCGCTTGTTGAGATGCTTGGCTATGAGCGCTCGGAACTGATTGGGCACAGCACGGTTGAACTTGGAATCTGGGCAGACCCAGAGGATCGCGAACGTCTGCTTGGGACTCTGCATGACGCGGGCGGGTGCCGGGAACTGGAAGTTCGGTCGCGAAGAAAGGATGGGTCAATCTTTTGGGCGACGCTCTCTACATCATGGATTCAGTTTGAAGGGGTTCCGTGTTTTTTGACCACCACCCGCGATATCACTGAGAAGAAACGGGCGGCGGATCAGTTGTGGGAATCGAACCGGCGGCTGGAAGAAGCAACGCTGCTTTCGAACAAGCTGGCAGCCGAGGCAGCCGCGGCCAACGCGGCCAAGAGCGAATTTCTGGCCAACATGAGCCATGAGATTCGCACGCCGATGAACGGGATTCTCGGGATGACAAGCTTGCTGCTGGACACGCGCCTGGACGCGGGACAGCGTGGGTACGTGGAAGTGCTGCGCGACACCGGCCAGGTGATGCTTGAGTTGATCGATGACATTCTGGACTTCTCGAAGCTCGAAGCAAAGAAGGTGGAACTGGAATCACTGGAGTTCGATCTTGGGGCATTGCTGAAGGACATTGCCGTGCTGCACGCGGTTCGAGCGGAGCGAAACGGGCTGCGGTTTTTGCTGGACGTGGACGGATTGGTTCCAAGACAGCTGCGCGGCGATCCGCACCGCCTGCGGCAGATTCTTACCAATCTGACAGGAAACGCGATCAAGTTCACGGCTGCCGGCGAAGTGAAATTGAGCGTTTCGCTCGACGAGGAGACGGACAGCGACGCGCTGCTGCGATTTACCGTGCGCGATACGGGGATTGGCATTGCCGAAGAGAAGCTGGGCGTCCTGTTCGATCAGTTCATCCAGGCCGATGCCTCGATGTCGCGCAAGTACGGAGGCACAGGGCTAGGCCTCGCAATATCAAAAGAGTTGGCGCAGCGGATGGGCGGGCAGATCGGGGTGTCAAGCAAGGAGGGCGAAGGTTCCAGCTTCTGGTTCACGGCCCGCCTAGCCAAGAGTTCGCAACCGACAGCCGCCCTTGCCGCCGAGTACCGCGGCGTTCAGGGCTCCGCGGATGCGGAGCCCGGCGCGAAATCGCCATCTGACGGATTGATGGGATACTTTGCGGGGGTGGGGGCGCGCCTTCTGGTTGTGGAAGACAATGTGATCAACCAGCAGGTGATCACCGGCATGCTGCACAACCTGGGGATTGATGCCGACGTGGCCTTGAATGGGGTCGAAGCGATTGAGGCGCTGATTGCCAGATCGTACGACCTGGTATTCATGGACATCCAATTGCCGGTGATGGATGGCATGGAGGCGACCAGGAGAATACGGGAGGGCACTTCAGGGGTTCTGAATGCCGGCGTGCCGATTGTGGCGGTGACCGCGCATGCCCTGAAGACCGATCGTAAGAACTATCTGGACTGCGGGATGAGCGACTACCTGAGCAAGCCCATCTCAGTGCAGGGGCTGGCCGAAGTGCTGATGCGGTGGCTGCCTGCTGGGCACGGCGCGGATGGGCAGGTGGATGAGCTAGGCACTGCGCTGCCCGGTGCACACGATGCAGAGGACAAGGTCTATGACCGTGCCGCCATCATGAAGCGCCTTATGGACGACGAGCACCTGGTGAGGATTGTGCTGGACGGATTCATTGACGAGGCGCCACTGCAGATTGAGGCGCTCGGCCGTTGCGCCGATCTTGGCGACTTGAAGGGCATGGAGCGGCGTGCCCACCTGATCAGGGGTGCGGCAACGAATGTGGGTGCGGAGGCAATGGCATCGCTGGCTTTTGCGATCGAGCAGAAGGCCCAATCCGGCGATATGCATCTGGAGTCAGCGAGACTGGAGGAACTGAAGGATCAGTTCTTTCGCGTCAGGGAAGCAATTACAAAGGACGATCATGAGCCTGCGGGGATGAAAGGGACGACATGAAGACATTAGTTGTCGACGACGACAGCACCGATCGATTGCTGCTGGAGCAAATCCTGAAGGAATTTGGCGCGGTAGAGACCGCGGCCAACGCAGTTGAGGCATTGTTTGCAGTTCGCGCGGCGCTTGATTCGGGCACTCCCTTCGACCTGATCTGCCTTGATATCGTGATGGAAGAATTGAACGGCCTGCAGGCGCTCAGCGTGATTCGCAAGATGGAGATCGAGAGCCGGATCAGCCTGTCAAGAATCGTAATGATCACTGGCCGAACGGACCCCGCAACGGTGATGGAGGCTATCAAGAGCCAATGCGATCACTACATTGCCAAGCCAATCAACAAGGCAATTCTTCTTGAGGAGTTGGCAAAGGTGGGTCTGATCTCAGTGGGATGATGCTGCCGGCAGGACGAAGGCCAGTGTCTTTACGCAAGCGATGAAGACTAGTTGGCGTGGACCCGGATTCGCCGGGCACCCAGGCGCAGTTTCCTCCCTCGCTGATTGAGCGTTCTCAGCGGGGTGCGTGGGCAACCATGCCGCGGGCTTCAGCAGAGCGTTGGATGCTGTAGACTTCAATTCAGTTTTCCCCTGTGCCGGAACTTTTCGGCATTCTTCACAATTGAAGTTGAAGTGAACGACGACGACTGGGAGGTCAACGCGATGGCATCGGTATTGATAACAGGAACGAGCAAAGGGATCGGGCTGGAGACGGCACTGCACCTGGGACGGGCGGGGCATACGGTGTATGCGACGATGCGGAATCCGGCGGGGTTGACGGAGCTGGGGCGTGCGGCGGCGGCGGAGATGCTGCCGATTCATATTTCGGCGATGGATGTGGACAGCGACGACTCAGTAGGGGCGGGGATGGCGGCGATTGAGAAGCTGGCAGGAACGGTGGATGTGCTGGTGAACAACGCGGGGATAGCGCGGGACGGGAGCGTGGAAGAATTGCCGCTGGCGGATTTCAGGGCGGTGATGGAGACGAATTATTTTGGGGCGCTGCGGTGCACGAAGGCGGTGGCAGGCGCGATGCGGAGGCGTGGCAGCGGGTGCATTATCAACGTGACGTCGATTGCGGGGAAGCTGGTCACGTCGCCGCTGGGGGCGTATGCGGCGAGCAAGTTTGCGCTGGAGGCGGCGAGCGAGGCGCTGGCGCAGGAGTTGAAGACGTTTGGTGTGCGGGTGGCGATTGTGGAGCCGGGGATTATCGACACGCCGATGGCGCGGAGCATTGGGGAGATGAATCTGGAGACGCCTTATCCGCAGGGGCGGCGGATGCAGAAGCTGTTTCTGGATACGCTGGCCGATCCGACGGGGCCGCTGTGCGTGGCGGAGAAGATCAAAGAGATTATCGAGACGGGGACGTGGCAGCTGCGGCACGTGGTGGGGCCGACCGCGGCGCCGACACTGGCTTGGCGGGCGGCGATGACGGACGAGCAGTATGTGGAGTTGAACGGAGCGCCGGACGATGAGACGTATGCGCGGCTGAGCCAGGAGTATGGGTCGCGGATGGCGGCGAAGGGGTAGGTTAGCGGATGGCAACACATGCCGTGCGGCGGGGGCGCAAGTGGCTGATTGTGCGGGGCAAACGTTTGCTTGCAAGGTGCGTTTTATGGGCCAAAGGTTGGCTTAGATGGTTCGGTTTAGTGGCCAAAGGTTTGCTTCAATGGTTGCGAAAAGTGTCAAAACGAACCTTGGATGGTTGTGCATTTAAGAAAAAGGAACCATGCATGGTTCGACATTTTGGGGGTTGGTTTGTATGGAATTGACCCTTTTTTTGCAAAATGCGGTGAAATGGGGCGATTTATGGGCGTAAGGCGTTGAAAATGCATTGGTTGTTGCGTTGGCGTTGACTGTGGTGGCGGGGTTAGCGGGGTTGGCGGAGTTGGCGGGGTTAGCACGTCAGCGCGGCTTCGCCGCATCAGCGAGTCAGCGGGGGCAAAAAAATGGCTGCGCGACATTTGCATGTCGCGCAGCTGATTTGCGTTCGGAGGAGTTTGGGGTTTTAGGGCTTGGGAACGGTGTTGATGGTTTTGAGGATGCGGGAGACGATCTGGTAGGGATCGGCTTCAGAGTTGGGGCGGCGGTCTTCAAGGTATCCCTTGTAGCCGTTCTTGATGAAGTTGACGGGGAGGCGAACGGAGGCGCCGCGATCGGAGAGGCCATAGCTGAACTTGTCGATCGCCTGGGTCTCGTGGAGGCCGGTGAGGCGGAGGTGGTTGTCAGGGCCGTAGACGGCGATGTGCTCGGGGATGTACTTCTCGAAGGCGGCCATGAGGGCTTCAAGATAGGCCTTGCCACCGACTTCGCGGATGTACTTGGTGGAGAAGTTGGTGTGCATGCCGGAGCCGTTCCAGTCGCCGCGGATGGGCTTGCAGTGGAGGACGAAGTCGACCTCGTACTTTTCGCAGAGGCGTGCCATGAGGTAGCGGGCGATCCAGACGTCATCGGCGGCCTTGGCAGAGCCCTTGGCGAAGATCTGGAACTCCCACTGGCCCTTGGCGACCTCGGCATTGATGCCTTCGTGGTTGATGCCGGCGGCGAGGCAGAGTTCGAGGTGCTCTTCGACGATCTGGCGGGCGATGGAGCCCATGTATTTGTAGCCGACGCCGCAGTAGTAGGGCCCCTGGGGCGTGGAGGGGAGACCGTCTTTGGGGAATCCGAGCGGGCGGCCGTCTTTATAGAGGAAATATTCCTGCTCGAAGCCGACCCAGAGGTCAGGATCGTCTTCGATGGTGGCGCGCATATTTGTGGAGTTGGGGGTGCCATCGGGATGCATGACTTCGCAGAGGACGAGGTAGGCGTCTTTGCGGCTGGCATCGAGGTATTGGGCGACCGGCTTCAAGATGCAGTCGGACTTGCTGCCCTCGGCCTGCATGGTGGAGCTGCCGTCAAAGCCCCAGAGGGGGAGATCGGCCAAGGTGGGCGGCGTGTCAAAGGTCTTGAGCTGGGTTTTGCCGCGGAGTTCAGGAATGGGCTGTTTACCGTCGAGCCAGATGTATTCGAGTTTGTACTTGGCCATGGATCTCCTCTTGATTGAACAGGTTTATTTGGAAACGATGAGGCGTTCAAGACAAGAGTAGGGGCCGGGTCATAAGGAACCCGTGAAGATTCCTGAGAGAGGGGCAGTAAAGGTCAGCGGTGGCGTGCGACGAGGACCATGAGCAGGAGGATGACGACGGGGATGAGGGCCAGGGCCGCATAGTAGAGGATTTTGCGGGAGAGCTGGGATTTGCGCTTGTTCCAGTCGCGGAGTTCGACGCGGTCTTCAACGCCGACCTGGTCAAGATGGAGGAGGTCGCGCTCGAATTCGCTGGCTTTGGCGTAGCGGTTTTTGGGGTCGCGCTCGAGGGCGCGGTAGACAACCTCCTGAAGTTGGGGCGAGACGGAGGGGTCCGCGACGGTGGGGGGCATGGGGTGGTTGAGGAGGCGGTCGTTCATGGCGGCGAGGGGGGTGGGGCCGGAGAAGGGGAGGCGGGCGGTGAGCATCTCATAGAGGATGACGCCCATGGAGTAGATGTCAGAGCGGCCGTCGCCGCGTTTGCCTTTGACCTGCTCGGGGGAGATGTAGTTGGGGGTGCCGAGGGTGGCGGTGAAGTTGGCGTAAGTGAGGCGGCGGGCGGCGGAGTCGCTGGCGATGCCGAAGTCAATGAGTTTTACGTTGTCGTGCTCGTCGACCATGATGTTTTCCGGCTTGAGGTCGCGGTGGACGACGCCGTTGGCGTGGATGTAGTCGAGGGCATCGAGGACGGCGACGGCGATGCGGATGGCGCGGTCGTGGGGCATTTTTCCCTCGTCCATGATCTGGCGGAGGAGGCGGCCTTCGCACCACTCCATGACCATGTAGATGCGGGAGCGTTTTTCACCGCCGAAGACGCGCATGACCTTGGGGTGGTTGAGCTTTTCGCCGATGCCGGCCTCGCGGTGGAAGCGGTCAGAGAGGATGGGGTCGGCTTCCATGTCAGGGTGGGGGATTTTGAGCGCGACCTGGCGGTTGTCTCGCAGGTCAGTGGCGCGATAGATGGAGGCCATGCCGCTGCGGGCAACGGGGGCGTCAATGCGGTAGGAGTCGATCTGTGAACCGGCTGCCAGAGTGTCGTAAAGGCTCATTCTTAGGGAAGCTCCGTGGGGTTCATTGATTTTACTTTACCGGGGATTTGGGGAGAAAGCGTAAGGGGTGCGTAAGGACGGGGGGTGCATTCCTTTCAGTGCGTCGATTTGTGGTTTCCCGGCGCCCCAATGCGAGGCACCGGGGGCACCCGGCGGTGTGGGTGGGTTCGGAGGTGGCCGATTGGGGTTTGTGGTATCCCACCCATTCAACGATGAGGCTGTTGAATGGATGGGGCACGCTGGTTTTGTGGGAGGGTAAAGGGAGCGGTTGCGCGGCTAGATGGGGAGGCGGTAGGGTCGGCCGCGGTACATACCGACCTGCTCGACAGAGCGGACGCGGATGACCTGGGCGGTGGTGTTGTCTCCGCCGTCGATTTCGACGGCGCGGGCGACGAGCTGGCGGGCGATCTCGTCCATGGGCTTGTGCTGGCTGACGATGGCGGCGATTTCCGATTCAGGCATTTCGTCGTGGAGACCGTCAGTGCAGAGTACGAGGACGTCGCCGGGGAGCAGGGTGAGGGCGGTGGTGTCAGGGGAGACGAACATCTCTGGGCCGATGGAGCGGATGAGGACGTGGCGGGAATCGGAGGAGGCGATCTCGTCGGCGGCGATGAGGCCGAGCTTGCGCTGCTCGTTGACGAGGGTGTGGTCCTGAGTGACGGCGCGGGTCTGGCCTTTGCGGACGAGGTAGCAGCGGGAGTCGCCGACGTGGGAGACGATGGCCTGGTCATGGCGGAGGGCGCAGGCGACGAGGGTGGTGGCCATTTTTTTGCCACGGTATTGGGGGTTGACGGAGTGGTCGTGTACGGCGGTGTTTGCCTGCTGGATGAGCCGGGGCATGAGGCTGATGAGCATGGAGCCGGGGGGGGCCTTGGCGAACTCTTCGGTCATGACGCGGATGGCGGTGGCGGAGGCGACCTCGCCAAGGTCCATGCCGCCGACGCCGTCGGCAACGGCGAAGAGGAAGCCGTGGGTCCGGCCCTGGTTGCGAGAGGCAGGGATGAAGGAGCCCATGGCGTCTTCATTGTTGGTGCGGACTTTTCCGAAATCGCTTGCCTGGCCGAACTGAACATCCAACATGGGGGCTGTTGCCTCGGGTCTCTGCCGCTTGCGCGCGGAAGAGGTGCTTTAGAGATTGTGAAACATTGACGTCAAAAAAACTACTGGGTGGTTCTTCCGGTCCCCGCGCCCGGTGAAGGGAGCGGGGAGGAAGTCCACCCAGCGGTTGCGCATCGTTGACAAGTTGTTTACTTGGTATCGAGGAGCATGGACTTGCCCTTGGACTTGGAGGAGCGGATGAAGTAGATAGCTCCGTAGATGCCCCAGACGGCGGAGATTCCCAAGGCCAGGAGGGGCTCTTTGAATGTGCCGAGGCCGAAGACCGGGGCGATGACGTAGAAGGCCATCAGGACCAGGTTAGCCAGCAGACCGAAGCCGGGGATGAGGAGGTGATAGAAGAAGTTGTAATCGGGGCGCTTGTGATAGGCCACGATGCAGAGGAAGCAACTGAGCGCGTAAAGGATGAACGTGCCGAAGTTGGAGGTGAGGGTGATGGTGAGCAGCGAGTTAGGCAGGGCTGCCAACTGATCGTGGGAGAGATAGCCCCAGTTGGAGAAGATGCCGTGCGGCAGTGCCGCGATGGCAGCATCGGTGGGAGCGCCGGCATCGCCGAAGACGAGCGAGACGGCGATGACGCCGATGACGGCGGAGATGGCGACCAGGGTCCAGATGGCCTTGCGGGGCGAGAGCGACTCGGCGTGGAGCATGCCGAAGTGCTCAGGAGCCTCGTCGTCCTTGCCCATGGCATAGGTGACGCGTGCGCCGGTGTTCATGCAGGAGAGGGTGGTGCCGATCAGCGCGAGGAAGACGGTGAAGGCTTCAGCCAGCATGAAGAACTTGCCATGGCCCTGACCGAGGAGACCGTCGCCGACGATGATCATCATGTCGCCGATGGGGGCCGCGGAGCTGGATGCACTGGCCATGGTGTAGCCGGAGTTTAAGAAGTAGTTTGCGGCGAAGTACTCAATGAGGTAGCAGACCAGGCCCTGAATGAGGAGCGAGGCGATGACGGCGATGGGGATGTGTTTGGTTGGGTTTTTCGCCTCGCCACCCATGGCGGTGACAGACTCAAAGCCGACCAGGATGAGGATGGCGACAGTTGCCTGAATGAAGAGGTAACTGAACTTGTGAGGCGAGATGACGGACATGGCGTTGGGGTGGGTAAGGAAAGCGCCGGTGGAGTCCTTCTCAGGGTAGTCGATGGTGAAGGGAACGGCCTTGCCAGCGGTATCAAGCAGGGGCAGGGGCGCGCCGGAGGCGTCACGGATGGTTGCGCCGGTTTTGTCAGTAGCGAACTGGTAGGTGTAAGTGGCGAGGGACTGGCTGTCATACTGGAAGGCCGCCGTGCCCGCGGGATGGCTGGCGCGATAGCCGATGGCCAGTACGCTGAAGACGATGAGGGCGGAGATCTGGATGACGTTGATGGCCAGGTTGACGGCCGTGGAGGCGCCAGCGCCCTTGGAGGCGATCCAGCCGACGAAGATGGAGAAGAGCACGGCAACGAGGGCCATGAAGAGCGGGCCGGGGTTGGAGCCGCTCATGACGTTGGGATAGAGGAAGCCCACGATGTAACCGACAAAGATGCCGGTGGTGGCAACCATAACGCCGGGATAGACCCAGTAGTAGAGGTGGGAGCCCCAGCCGACGATGAACTTGGCGACGCGGGCGTATTTGAAGGCCTTGTCTTTGGAGAGGAGGGCCTGCTCAGCGTAGTAGTAGGAGGAGCCGGTGCCGGGATAGAGCTTGGAGATTTCAGCGTAAGCGACGGCTGTTGCCAGGCAGAGGAGCAGGGCGCCAAAGATGCCCAGCCACATGGCCGGCGCAGTGGTTCCGGTGGTGGCCTGGATGAAGAAGGTGAGCCAGAGAAAGGCGCCGGGAGCAATGAGAGCCATTGCGTTGCTGGTGAGCCCGGTAAGGCCCAGGGTGGCCTGCATCTGAGGGGCGTTTTGTTCTGCCATGATTATTCTCCTGAAGATTGAGTTTCGTATGGCTGCATCCCCGCTGGGTTTGCCGGGGAAACGGGTGAGGCTTTCCTGAATCCGGCGAGCCAGTATGGAGCCGGAATGGGATGCCTTTGCTGGATTACCTGAAAGGTACCGCGTGACTTATAAAGATGAAATGAGGAAACGCGAACTAAGGAGCCTGGGCATGTTGATCTGAGTGCTTCCGCACGCTGCAGCCGTTCTGGCCCGGAGGCAGGACGGCTGAAGGGTGCGGAGTGGAAGGATCTGACTTGTTACGGCGGAACAGGCGCCGGAGTTATTTTCCGGTGATGTTGCTGCCGAAGATGAAGCCGATTTCGCCGACGGTGCGGAACTGGCTGTTGCTTGTTCCGGTCTTGCCGAAGACGTCGCCAGAGGTGGTGCTGGAAGCGTTGACATAGGCGAGATCGACGCGGGCAAAGAAGCCGGCCTTCTGGTAGGTGGGGGTAGCGGTGAAGGTTGTGGCAGCACTGCCGGCGCCAAAGCCCAACAGGTTGACCGATCCGTCGCTGGCGGTTCCCGAGCTGGTGAGGTACTCGACGCGCAGCGGGAGCGAGAAACCGCTTTTGAAGGCGTAGCTGGCGTTGATTGCGCCGCCGGTAGCGGAAGTGGCCTTGGTGACGCCGATGGCGGTGTTGAGGGGCACCTTGCTGTACTGGAAGTACGGCGAGATGATCCATGGTCCTTTGGTGTAGGTATAGATCACGGCGTGCATATAGCTGTTGTTCTGGATGGGCGTGGCGGCGGTTTGGTACTTGGTTTGTCCGAGGCTGCCCATACCGTCGTAGACCAGGGTGCTGGGTCCCTTGGTGAGGGTGACCGAGCCGGAGAGCCAGTTGTAGCGGCTTGAGTAGTAGCCGTCGTTCCAACTGACGGAGGCGGTTAGGTATTTGCCCAGGGTCTGGTTAATCTGTACGCCGCGGTTGACGGCGTTTTCCTGGTTCCAGACGATGCCGCGCTCGATGTTGAAGTTCTGGTAGGTGAAGGTGGACTCAGCGCCCATGAGGGTGGGGAGCTGGCCGAAGAGGAACTGGGTGTTCTTACCGACGAGCAGTTTTCCGTAGGCGATGGGCAGCGGGCCGTAGAGGGAAGTGGTGGCGTTCTCAGCGGAGACAAAGGGCACGCCGAGGGTGGGCAAGGTGTAGATGCCTGCCTGGAGGTAGTACTGGAATTTTCCGTCGGCCTTCTGGATGAAGACCTGGCCATTGGTGAGGGTGGCCTGGCTTGAGCTGTCACCGGTGACGGGATTGTTCTGGCCGAGGGCATAGCCGGTGAGGATGGCGTTGACGGAGAGCTTGCCGAAGGGGCCGGCATCAAAGGTAGCCGGGGGCAGCCAGGACAGCGGTCCGGTGAGAACGAAGGTGGACAGTGGAGCGGGGGCCGCGGGTGCGTCCGCGGGAGCCGCAGCAGGAGCCGCGGGCGCTGGAGCGGGAGCCGGTGCGGGCGCAGGCGCCTGGGCGCCAGCCACGAATGCCATCGCCAGAGCGGCTGCGGCCATAGATTGAAGTACGCGTGTGCTGTTGATTTTCATCGACGCTGTTCCTCCGAAAAAGAAAGTTTGTTGTATGACTCGAGATGATCTTCGCCAAAAAAGAAGAGGCAATCGGCTGCACCCAGAGCTGTGCGGTTCCGCATCCTGGCCAAACCTTCAGGGCAACGCCGGCAAGCTGATCGCGGGGACGAACGTGCGAAGAATGCCGTTGTGGTTTGCGATGTCTCCCTTGGTGGTCCAGTGCATGCGGATTAAGACTAGTAATGCAAAGGGAACATAAAGAACCCATGAGGATTGAGAAAAGAATCCATGAGGGGTGGGCGGAGGGAATGCCCTGTGCAGGGGCAAGGCATAGTGGCATAACGGTTTGGGGGAGGAATGGCGGCGGGGCTTAAACGCGCGTTTGTAAAGGGAAAATGAAGGGCCTGCTAAAATTCATGTACGCAAATTCGAGATGGAGAGCGGTGGCGGCGGTGTTCTGGCGAGAGGGAGCGGGTGAGCGATTCTCGCTCGGCTGAAGCGCTCCGCGGCATTGTGGGAGTGGAAATGGAGTGGGTGGGCAAATGCGGATGCTTCGACTCGCCACCGCCGGGCTCAAAAGCGCTTGGGGCCCCGTTCGCTCAGGATGACGGCCATTGATTTGGGTTCAGGGGGACGGCTATCGATGTGGGTTCGGGATGACGGCGTGCAAAATGCAGATCCTTCGACTCACCACCCCCAAGCTGAAAAGCGCTTGGGGCCCCGTTCGCTCAGGATGACGGCCATTGATTTGGGTTCAGGGGGACGGCTATCGATGTGGGTTCGGGGGGACGGCTATTGATGTGGGTTCAGGATGACGGCGGGGGACTGGTCAGGATGACGGCGGGGGCTCGTCAGGATGACGGTGGGGGAATGGTCAGGATGACGGCTATCGATGTGGGTTCGGGATGACGGCGTGCAAAATGCAGATCCTTCGACTCACCACCCCCAAGCTGAAAAGCGCTTGGGGCCCCGTTCGCTCAGGATGACGGCTATTGATTTGGGTTCGGGATGACGGTGGTGAAATTGTTGGACACTTCTGGTTCAGGACAGCAGGGCAGGGTTGGCAGGGAAGGGCGGGTTGCGGTTGCGTGTGAATGACATCCCGAAGCTTTCTTCATTTTCAGCCAGGCGGATGCGCGGCTGGGGGCAGCGGGCGGTGCTGTTTGCTTTGGAGAGCGCGCTTGGAATTGTGGCGGTGGCGCTGGTGGCGGCGCTGGCGCACTGGTCACAGTGGCTGCTGCCGGTGGCGGTGCTGCTCTATCTGCTGATCGTGGTGCCGATTGCGCTGGTGTATGGGTTCTGGCAGGCGCTGCTTGTTTCGCTGACTGCGGTGCTGGTACACAGCTATTTCAACGTGCGTCATGCGCAGCCGAACCCGGCGGCGGATCCGGCGAACTCGATCACGCTGCTGGCGTTTGTGCTGGTGGCGCTGCTGGTGAGCCGTCTTTCGTCGCGGGTGCAGAAGCATGCCGAGGAGGCGGAGCGGTGGGGCCGGCAGATGCAGGACCTGTATGAGTTCACGCGGCGGACCTTGCAGATGAACCTGCATGTGGAGCCGGGACCGCAACTGGCGGAGCTGGTGCACGAGATTTTTGCGCTGGAAGCGGTGGTGGTGTTTGACGCGGATCTGCATGAGATTTACCAGGCGGGGCTTTGGGAGACGGACCCGCAGGAACTGGCGCAGAACGTGTATTACTTTGAAACTTCAGACGACGACGAGGAGACGGGACTGGGGCGGCGGGTGTTGCGGCTGGGGACGGTTCCGGTGGGCAGCCTGGTGGTGCGCGGGGACACGAGCCCACTGACGAACAACGCGATTGCTTCGCTGATTGCGATTACGTTCGACCGTTACCGGGCGTTTGCGAACGAGAGCCATCTGGAGGCGGAACGCAGGACGGAGCAGTTGCGCGCGACTGTTCTGGATAGTTTGGCGCACGCGTATAAGACGCCGCTGACGGCGATTCGCGCGGCGAGCACCGGGTTGGAAGAGATGGGTCATCTCTCCGCGGGACAGGCGGACCTGGTGGCGTTGATCGACGAGCAGACAGGGTTGCTGAGCGAGCTGACGACGCGACTGCTGACGACAGCGAGCCTGGACTCGGGGGAGGTGGCGATTCACGCAACGCCGGTGGGAGTGGGATCGCTGATCGAAGAGGTGGTGGCGGGGCTGCGCGACCGGCTGGCGAGCATGAAAGTGGTGATCGACCTGCCGAATGAGAACCTGGTGCTGCACTGCGACGGGAAGTTGATGGGGATGCTGCTGACGCAGTACATTGACAACGCGTGCAAGTACTCGATTTTTGGAACAGCGATCACGATTGGAGCGCGGCAGGCGAAGAACGAGGTGGTGTTCTCAGTGCACAGTTTTGGCGCTGTGATTCCGATGGCGGACCGGGAGCGGATCTTCGATCGGTACTATCGAGCGGCGATCAAGGCGAACCGGGCGGGTGGGACAGGGATCGGGTTATCGGTGGCCAAGAGGGCGGCGATCATCCATGGCGGGCATGTCTGGGTGACGAGCGATGAGGTGGAGGGGACGACATTTTTTGCGGCGATTCCGACGGTGGGACTGAAGGGATGAACGTGACGATCCAGGCATCAATCCGGATTTTAGTGGTGGACGACGAGCCGGCGATTCGCAGGGCGCTGCGCGCGCCGCTGCTTGAGCTGGGGTTTCAGGTGACGGAGGCCTCGCGCGGGGAAGAGGCGTTGCAGACGCTGCGCGGGGCGGCGTGCGACGTGGTGCTGCTGGACATCAACATGCCGGGGATTGGCGGGATTGAGACGCTGCGGCGGATTCGGGCGGTGGCTCCGCGGCTGCCGGTGCTGATGTTGACGGTGCGGGACGGGGAAGAGGAAAAGGTGGAAGCGCTGGAACTGGGGGCGGACGACTACGTGACGAAGCCCTTCAGCACGCGGGAGCTGATTGCGCGGATACGGACGGCGGTGCGGCGGGTGAGGGCGCCGATCAGGCCGGAGGATGCGCCGATTGAGATTGGGGAGATCCGGCTGGAGCCGGTGAAGCGGATTGTGACGCTGCGGGGCGCTCCGGTGCATTTGACGCGGAAGGAGTTCGACATTCTGCATTGCCTGATGAGCCGCGCCGGGCGGGTGGTGACGTATGCGCGGCTGCTGACGGCGGTGTGGGGCGCCGATTGCAGGGAAGAGGTGGAGTATCTGCGGACGTTTATCCGGCAGTTGCGGAAGAAGATTGAGGACGACCCTTCGAATCCGGTGTATGTGCTGACGGATGTGTATGTGGGGTACCGGTTCGCGGATGCGCAGATGTTTCAGGAGGAGACGGGGGAGGGCGCGGAGCAGGGTGGCGGCGAGGTTAAGGATTCCGCGGCTGATTGCGAGGCTGAATCTTGAGACGCTGAAGCTATTCTCTGCCGGGGGTGGTGAGGCGTCTCAAATTCTACCCTTTGTGAGGCAGTTGTTGCTCCCCGCGTTCCCGCCGAGTTAAAATGAGCGCAATTCCAAGACCCCAGACAATTGATCGGAGATATCCATGAAGTTTTTGGGGCAAACGATTTTTTGGGGAGTCGTCGTTGTCTTGAAGGGAGCACCTTGAAATGTCGATCATGCCCGAGGGTGGTTGGAACTTACAGCCGTCGCAAGACCCTCCACAGAAGCGGGACGAGAGAGGGAGCAGGATTTCTCCTCTCAGTTTGAAAGCTGAAGAATCTTCTACGGAACCAGTCGATAGCCTATCGGAGTACAACTGGTTCGCGGACTCCAGGAGGATTGGCCGAGGCACCTTTTGGGCGGTTCATCTTCTGGTTGGCTTGATAATATGCGTAGCTTATTTGCTGATTTTCAATCTCATAACCGTTGATTCAACACAGAATAATTGGGATGGGCTAATTCCAAAACTATATATTGCTGTTCCTATCGCATTATTGGTTGAGTGGGTAGTGGGTTGTGCTCAAGCCAATCGGCTGCGAGATATCAATGGAACCATTGGTATTGGATCCTTTTGTATTCTCTTCCTGAACTTCCTTTTGGTCGTTCCTATCCATGGGATATTCGATACATTTTTCAAGGACTCAGATCGTATACCAATCTCGGATTTGTTGCGGCTATATGTGGTTTTCTTGGCGTACTCGCTCCGGGCCATGGGGATAATGAACGTGATCCTGATGATTCCCTTGGGCCTTATTCCCGGGAAGCCGAAGGAATAGCCCAGGGTGAAACCCTGGGTAAGATTCGTAACGAGAGGGTTGCGCACTGTAGGGGCGGATAGAAAGGTGGTTTGTTATTGGATGGCCGCCGGCCTCGCATTCTCGCTTGTCGCCGCCCCGACGGGGCGGATGGCTTCAATGGGAACGCGTCCCCAGGGTTCCACCCTGGGCTATTGTCCTGGCGCCCCTCCGGGGCGCGTCTTTGGTTGACGCCAGATTTTCGAGGTTTCAGATTTCCAGCGATTCATGCTTCGACAGTGGAAGCATGAATCGCAATGCGCTATTCGTCGTAGTGGAGGAGGCTGAAGACGTCGTATTCCTTGAAGCGGTCGCGGCCTTTGAGGAAGTCGAGTTCGACGGCGAAGGCGAGGCCGGCGATTTCACCGCCGAGCTGCTTGACGAGCTTGATGGTGGCTTCCATGGTGCCGCCGGTGGCGAGCAGGTCGTCAACGAGGACGACGCGCTGGCCGGGCTGAATGGCGTCGAGATGAATCTCGAGGGTGTCAGAGCCGTACTCCAGATCGTAGGTCACCCGGGCGACGGGAGCGGGGAGCTTGCGGGGTTTGCGGACGGGGACGAATCCGGCGTTGAGGCGGTAGGCGAGGGCGGGGCCAAAGATGAAGCCGCGGGCCTCAATGCCGAGGACGAGGTCAATCTTGCGGGAGATGTAGTGGGCCGCGAGCGCGTCAATGAGCTGCGCAAAGCCGGTGTTGTCTTTGAGGAGCGTGGTGATGTCGTAGAACAGGATTCCCGGTTTGGGGAAATCGGGGACGGTGCGCACCAGGGCCTTGAGAGCTTCTATGTTGACCGGCTTTGTTTCTTCGGGCATGGATCGATCCCTTCGTGGTTACAGCTGACAGCTTACAGTGAACAGTTTACAGTTTAAAAACGCCGAGCGGATTTTGAGCAGGAGTCAGACTTCACCAGGCACCGTCGATGCGGAAGGAGCTTAGGTTTTCAGCTTCGGAGTCGTCGAGGTAGTGCTCGATGAGGCGGTCGACGCGCGCGCCTCGGGGGCCCTGGCGAAGGCTGGCGCGGAGTTCGGCGAGGTCAGCAAGGGAACCGGAGGCAACGACTTCAACGTCGCCTTCCTCGGTGTTGCGGACCCAGCCGCGAAGGTTGAGTTCGCCGGCCTCGCGGTTGACATACCAGCGAAAGCCGACGCCCTGGACGCGGCCTTGAATGAGAAAGTGAAGAACCATTGCAGGAAGTTTTGCAGATGGCACGGTTGACGCGCAACCGGGACGGGGCGCGTTTGCCCTGGTGCAGCTTGAGGTTCGTGGTATCCCACCCTTCCGCAAAAGACGCGGAAGGATGGGGCACCCTGCTTTGGTGGCGGGTGGGGCACGGGGCGAAAAAGGGCCGGGCCTGAAGGCCGGTCGATCCGCGCTTCACTCAGGGGGCATGAATGCCCCTGCTGCCTCCGGTGATGGCCCTGCTGCCTCTCGTGAACGTCGTTGCTCCCTACGGTGGGCGGGTACACGCTACACTGGAGACCATGGTCTTTGTGCTCGACAACTACGATTCGTTTACCTACAACCTTGTGCAGTACCTGGGGGAACTGGGGGCTGAGGTCGAGGTTCGCCGCAATGACGAGTTGACGGTGGAGGAGGTGGAGGCGCTGAAGCCGGAGCGGATTCTGCTTTCTCCGGGGCCGTGCACGCCGGGCGAGGCGGGGATCTTGGTTCCGCTGATTCGGCACATGGCGGGCAAGACACCGATTTTTGGAGTGTGCCTTGGGCACCAGGCGATTGGCGAGGCCTTTGGCGGGCAGGTGGTGCGCGCGGAGCGGCTGATGCATGGGAAGACGAGCCCGGTGACGCACGACGGCAAGGGGATCTTCAAGGGGTTGGAGTCGCCGCTGACGTGCACGCGGTATCACTCGCTGATTGTGGCCGAGGGTGGACTGCCTGCGGAGTTGATGGTGACGGCGCGGACGGCTGAGATTGACGGGGGTTCGGTGATTATGGGTCTGCGGCACCGGACGCTGGCGATTGAGGGCGTGCAGTTTCATCCTGAGAGCGTGCTGACCGAGGGCGGGCATCAGATGATTCGCAACTTTTTGGAAATGTGAGCGGGATGAGAACTGCGGTGCGAGGCGAGGCGAGGTTCGTGGTTTCCTACCCTTGCGACAAGAAGCCGTTGTGCCCCGACCCAGAGGGTACCCCGGCCCCCAGATGGGGCTCGGGGCATTTGCGGTGGGGCCTGCTGCTCTTTTTGCTGATACCAGGATTTGTGGGTCTTGCGTTGCAAGTTGCGGCGCAGGAGGGCGGGGCTGCGCCGGGTGTGGTGGCGGGGCCGATTGCGATTGTGGCGCTGGACCTGAAAAATCCTGACAAGGCGGCGAAGGTGACGGGAGCGCTGGAAGTATCGCAGGGCAAGGCGGTGATTGTGGCGAGCGGGGCAGTGAGCTCAGGGGCGCAGACGACGGTGGTGACGCTGCCGCACCGGGGGACGCTGCGGGTATGCGCGGCGACGACGATCAACCTGGCGGCGGACACGAGCGTGCCGACGGGCGAGACGCCGGGGCTGATGATGTCGATGGACCATGGGGCGCTGGAGGCGAGCTTTGCGACGGGGCGGAACTCGGACATTCTGCTGACGCCGGATTTTCGGATTTTGATTGGCGGGCCGGGCGCGGCGGAGGTGAAGGTGCGGCTTGGACAGGGCGGCGATACGTGCGTGGATAACGCCGGTGTGAAGGCGCCGTATGTACTGGTGACGAGTGTTTTTGACGGGGGCAATTTTCGCGTTCAGGCGGGGCAGCGGGTGATGTTCGAGCACGGCAGTTTGCACGATGTGGTGGATAACGAGAAAGAGCCGTGCGGTTGCCCGCCGGGCGAGGCGAAGGGGAATGAGTTTCCGCTGGCGCAGAGCGAGGGGCTGGCGCCGACACCGAAGCCGGCGGGGAATGCGGTGACGGTGGGAAGTGGCGCGCCGCAGCAGGGGGCGGAGCCGCTGGTTTACAAGAGCAAGGCACCTGTGGCGGAGGCGGCGGCGGTGGTGGCTGCGCCGGCGCCCGCACCCGCGCCGGAGACGAAGCCGGCGGGGAAGAAGCGGTCGCGGCTGGGGCAGTTTTTCAGGAAGCTGTTCGGGGCGGAATAGGCTGTTTTGTTCTTAGAACCAGCAAGTCAGCCCGCGCTGATGCGCGTTTAGCGAGTCAGCCCGCATACGCGGGGGTGGCAAGTTGACAGGTTGGTGTGCGCAGCGACGGGAGGGGCCTTGAGCTTTGGGGTGGGAAGTTCTGGCGTGGCTGACCGCTTTGATCTTTTAGCAGTGTTTACATTTTGCGGGCGCGCTCGATGGCGCGGAGGACGGCTTGCGCTTTGTTGAGGGACTCCTGGTGCTCGAGTTCCGGGACGGAGTCGGCGACGATGCCGGCGCCGGACTGGATGGAGCCTTTGCCGCCGGTGGAGAGCAGGGAGCGGATGGAGATGCAGGAGTCGAGGTTGCCGGAGAAGTCAGCGTAGAGGACAGCGCCGCCATAGGTGCCGCGGCGGGCGGGTTCGAGTTCCTCGATGATCTCCATGGCGCGGACTTTGGGTGCGCCGGAGAGGGTTCCGGCGGGGAAGCAGGCGCGGAGGGCATCGACGGCGGTGAGCGACTTTTTGAGTTTGCCCTGGATGGTGCTGACGATGTGCATGACGTGGGAGTAGCGCTCGACGAACATGAGGCGATCGACCTTGACGGAGCCGAACTCGCTGACGCGGCCTACGTCATTGCGGCCGAGGTCAACGAGCATGACGTGCTCGGCGCGCTCCTTGGCGTCAGAGATCATTTCGTCGGCTAATGCCTGGTCTTCAGCTTCAGTCGCGCCGCGGGGGCGGGTACCGGCGATGGGGCGGTACTCGACTTTTCCCTTGTTGACGCGGACGAGGAGTTCGGGGGAGGAGCCTGCCAGCTCGACGGTCTGCGCAGCCGTGGGCTGTTTTTTCTTTTTTGACGAGAACTTTGACTTGGCGGGCATGGCTCCCAGCGGGCCTTCTGGGGCGAAGCGGAGGAAGAACATGTAGGGGCTGGGGTTGACGGCGCGGAGGGCGCGATAGACCTGGAAGCTGTCAACTCCGGGGACGATATCGAAGCGCTGGGAGAGGACGGCCTGGAAGATGTCGCCGGCAGTGATGTACTGCTTGATGCGGTGGACGGCGGCGAGGAAGTCTTTTTTGGGGGTGCGGTGGTTGACGACGAGTTTGTCTTTCTTTCCGGGCTTGTGGCTGGGGATGACGGGCAGCGGTTGGGCGAGACGCTTCTCAAGTTTGGCGAGGCGCTCGACGGCTTTGTCATAGGCGTCGCCGGGCTTGCCGCGGGTGACGTCGGCGGTGATGACGAGCCAGATCTCTTTGCGGACATGGTCAAAGGCGAGGACCTCATCGAAGAAGAGGAGGCAGGCGTCAGGGACGCCGAGCTCGTCTTTGGCGAGGGAGGGGAGGCGCTCAATCTGGCGGACGGCGTCGTAAGAGAAGAAGCCGACGGCGCCGGCGGTGAAGGGGGGCAGGCCGGGGAGGCGGGCGGGCTTGTGTCCGGCGAGGGCGCGGCGGAGAACGGCGAAGATGTCGCCTTCGGTCTGGACGACTTTTTTGCCTTCAGTGATGGTGACCTCGCGGCCGCGGGCAACGATGCGCTTGAAGGGAGCGAGGCCGATGAAGGTGTAGCGGCCGACCTGTTCGCCGTTCTCGACCGACTCAAGGAGGAAGCACTCACGCTCTTGCCATGCGGCGCGGAGGAAGGCGGAGACGGGAGTTTCGAGGTCGGCGGTGAGGGTGAGGCAAACGGGGACGAGGGTGTGCTCTTTGGCGAGGGCCAGGAACTGTTTGCGGGTTGGGAGGACTTGGTCGGCGGAGGTCTTCACAGGGACTAGTGTAAACGGTGGGGAAGTGCGGGAGCGGTCATGCAGCCTCAGGCGCAATGGAGGAGTTGGGAGCGGTAGGTTGCGAGCCAGGCGAGGAGGGCTGGGGGCGGGAGGGGGCGGGTGAAGAAGTAGCCTTGGGCGCTGTCGCAGTGGTGGAGGCGGAGGAAGTCGAGCTGCAGCTTTGTCTCGACGCCTTCAGCGATGACGGTCATGCCGAGTTCATGACCCATCTCAATGGTTTTCTGGACCATGATGCGGTCGCGCTCGTTTTCGCTCATCTGCATGACGAAGGATTTGTCGATTTTGAGTTCGGTGGCAGGGATGTTCTGGATCTGCTGCATCATGGCGAATCCGGTGCCGAAGTCGTCGATGGAGAGCCTGACATGTTTCATGCAGAGGCGGGTGAGGATATCAAGGGTTTTTGACAGGTGGCGGATGAGGCCTGACTCAGTGATTTCAACGGTGAGATTGGCTGGGGCGACGCCATACATTTCAGCGAGAGAGACGAAGCGATCGGGGAACTTGAGGTCCTGCAGGGAATCGACGGACTCGTTGATGGAGAGCAGGAGTGCGGGGCCATCGCTGTTGTTGAATTGGGGGATTTCGCTCATGGCTCGGTCGGCGACGATCCAGCCGAGGTCGTCGATGAGGTGGAGTTGCTCGAGGCGGGGGATGAAGCTGTCAGGGAAGATGAGGCCGCGGTCAGGATGGAGCCAGCGGACGAGGGCTTCAAGGCCGATGACGCGGCCGGTGGGGATATGGATCTGGGGCTGATAGTGGAGGACGAACTCGTTTCGGACGATGGCGCGGCGGAGTTCGTCGTCGGCGATGAGGGGCTGGGGGGGGCGGAGTGGGGTTGGTGGCGGTGCGGGTTCAGCCTGGAGTTGGAGGACGGATTCGAGTTGAGCGAGGCGGAAGGGTTTCTGGAGGTGGCCGACGATGGCGAGGCCGAGGACTTCAGCCAGTTGACCGGCTGACTCGAGGGTACGCTTGCCGACGCCGCTCATGAGGATGATGCCGGCTTTGCATTTTCGCTGGCCGAGGAGGCGAAGGAGCTCGACGCCATCCATCTTGGGCATGAGGAGGTCAATGAGGATGAGGGTGGTATCGGGAGTGAGGGCGGCGAGGAAGGCGGTTGCTTCAGTGGTAGCGATGCACTCGAGGCCCATGGCCTCAGCGGCGGCCGAGATGAACTCGCCGACATCGGATTCGTCGTCGATGACGAGGATCTTCTGGACGGGTTTCATCGCAGCTCCGGTAGCAGGTGACAGATGCAGTTGGGCGGGCGGGTAGGGGGAGATTTGCTATCTTTTGGCAGCGGCATAGTCGCCTTCCATGACGCGGTGAACCATGTCAGCGAATTCATGGCGCTGATAGGGTTTGCGGAGGAGGGGGCCATCGACGAGGGGCATGCTTCTTTCGGCGAGGGCTTCAGCGGGGAAGCCGGAGGAGTAGATGATTTTGAGATCGGGGCGCAGATCGCGGGCGCGCTGGACCAGGTCTACGCCGTTCATGCCGCCGGGCATGACGATGTCCGTGACGAGGAGGTCAATCTCAGGATGGTGGGCAATGACTTCAAGGGCGCTGGCGCCGTCGATGGCCTGAAGGGTATTGAAGCCCATCTCGGCGAGGTAGGCGAGGGCGACTTCAAGCAGGTCGACTTCGTCATCGACGACGAGGACGGTTCCGCCGAGACGGGTGTTCAGGGTTTTTGCCGCGTCGGCGGGGATGGGGTGGGAGAGGGAACCGGCAAGGGGCAGGTAGAAGGAGACGGTGGTTCCGTGGCCGAGTTCGCTATAGACGCGGACGGTTCCGCCGGATTGCTTGACGAAGCCGTAGACCATGGCGAGGCCGAGGCCGGTGCCCTTGTTGCGGGGCTTGGTGGTGAAGAAGGGTTCGAAGGCGCGCTCGATGGTTTCTTTTGACATGCCGAGGCCGGTATCGGTGACGCTGATGCAGACGAAGCGGCCTTTTTTGAGGTCGCCAGCCTGGACGGCGGGATGTATGTCGTCAAGGCTTTGGAGTTGGGAGGCGATGATGACGGTTCCTCCTTTGGGCATGGCGTCGCGGGCATTGACGACGAGGTTGAGCAGGGCGCTCTCAAGGCCGGCGGGGTCAACGAAGAGGGGCGGGACGGAATCATCGATGTGGGTGGTGATTTTGATTTCAGGGCCGAGGCCGCGGGTAGCGAGTTCGATGGTGTTCTGAATGGATTCGCCGAGCAGGACAACGGAAGGTTTTAGCTCCTCGTTGCTGGAGAACATGAGGAGGCGGCGGGTGATGTCAGCACCGCGGGAGGCGGCCTTCTGTGCGGTTTGTACGCGTTTGACGGCGGCTTCATTTCCGGCGACGAGGCGGTCAAGGAGGTCGAGGTTGCCGATGATGACGCCGAGGAGATTGTTGAAGTCGTGGGCGATTCCGCCGGTGAGCTGGCCGACGGCTTCCATCTTCTGGCTCTGGTGAAGCTGGCGGGCGAGCTGCTTGCGCTCGCTGATGTCGCGAATGGCGGCGGTGACGAGGATGCCCTCGTCGCTATCGAGGGGGCTGAGCATGATTTCAATGGGGAAGCGGGTGCCGTCTTTGCGGCGGCCGTTGAGTTCAATGCCGGTGCCGATCTGCTGCTGGAGGGCTTCAGCGGTGGGGCGCAGGGCGTCAGCGACGAGTCGCTCGGCGAAGCCTTCAGGGATGATGCTGGTGACTTTCTGGCCGAGGAGTTCATCGCGGCGGTAGCCGAACTGTGTTTCAGCGCGGGCGTTGAGGATGACGATTTCACCGCCCTGGTTGACGACGACCATGCCATCTGGAGCGGCTTCCATGAGTCCGCGGTAACGGCCTTCCATCTGGGCGAGATGAGTTTCGGCATCACGGCGGACGGAGATGTCGCGGATGGCGGCGGTGACGAGGATGCCCTCAGGGCTTTCAAGGGGGCTGAGCATGATCTCAATGGGGAAGCTGGAGCCGTCTTTGCGGAGGCCGATGAGCTCAATGCCGGTGCCGATCTGCTGGGCGAGGGCCTCGGCGGCGGTTCGGGTTCCATCGGCGATGAGGCGCTCGGCGAAGCCCTTGGGGATGATGTTGATGACTTTCTTTCCGATGAGTTCATCGCGGAAGTAGCCAAACTGCTTTTCAGCCTGTGCATTGAGCAAGACGATCTCGCTCTCCTGGTTGACGACGACCATGCCATCGGGGGCGGCTTCGAGGAGTCCGCGATAACGGGCTTCGGACTCCTTGTGTTCGGAGAGGTCGCGGCAGATCTCAGAGAATCCGCGGAGGTTTGCGGCGGCGTCGCGGAGGGCGATGTAGGTTGTGCTGGCGAGGAACTCGGATCCGTTTTTTCGGACGCGCATGCCGTACTCTTCGTGACGTCCGCCGGTGGCTGCCAGGCGAAGGACTTCTTCAGGGCGGCCACGCTTGATATCTTCACGGGAAAAGAAGCGGGAGAAGTTGTGGCCGATGATTTCTTCGGAGGTGTATCCCTTGATGTGCTCGGCGCCGGCGCTCCAACTGAGGACTTTTCCGCGGGGGTCGAGCATGAAGATGGCGTAGTCCTGCACGCCGTCAAGGAGGGTGCGGTATCTTTCTTCGCTTTGCTCGAGAGCCTCCTCGGCGTTGGCGCGTTTGTTGCTGTCGCGGACGGCGGTCCAGGCGGCGATGCCGGCGACGAGGATTCCGAGCAGGGTGCCAAAGATGAGGATGATCTTGGTCTGGCTCACGAACCGCTCAGTCTGATCGAGGCGCAGGGTTCGCAAGCGCATTTCTTCGTCCTGCAGCTTGCCCACGAGCGCTCGAAACTCAGTGTTGTTCTCATTTGGATCTAGGGCAATGGCGGCGACGACGGCAGCGAGTCCATGGTTTCGGCGCAGGTCGATCATGGAATCAGCGTGCTGGATTCTCTCAGCGGCGAGGACTTCAAGGTCAGGGAAGTGGATTTGCTGGATTGGATTATCGGCGGTGAGAGCGCGAATGGTGGCCTGGTCGAGGGCGACGCGGGCGATGCTGGCGCGGTAGTTTTCGAGGTCGGTGTCTTTGCCGGTGAGGGAGAATTGGCGGCTTGCGGATTCAATGCACTCCATGGCCAGGGCGAGGTCCTGAATATTGGCAAGAACTTCGTGGGTATGGCGGACCCAGCGGTCGCTTTCGTCGGAGACGAGCATCCAGCGATAGGAGAGCGAGCCCATCAGCAGGAGGGTGAGCATAGCGAAACCGAAGGCGAGCCGTACTTTTGCGTTCAAGAAGGACTTCATCATTTCTCCACCTGATTCCTGCCGGGGCATGGGATTCAGCGCTCTCGTGGCCTGCATTTGCTGGCGGGGGCGCCGGGATCAAGGGCGCACAAGACAGAGTTTGGCAGCACGGAACAAGCTGACCACGCGAGAGAGGGCGGGGTCTGGTTCATATAGCTCAGGGCTCTTGTCGCGGGTTGGCGGGGCCACGGAGGGGGAATCCATGCGATTCTTGTAGGGAGAGCGAGGATGGGGCGACCCATTCCTGGAATCGGGCAGGCAGGGTGGGAAGAGGGTTTTCAAGGCTGGTTCCTGGTGGCTTGACGGGGTTGGCTGGTGGGCCTAGACTCACTGGGGTTTGAGCTTGCGGTGAAGCGGGCTGGGCAGCAGCTGAGGCGGCCGGGAAATGGCGGCTGGCTTGGTGTGCGGAACCGGCCTGGAATGGAGCGGCAAGCGTTTTGCCGTCAACGGTTTGCGGACAGGTTGAAGGCTAGCCTTCCGGGACCTGACGGGAAGAGAAATGGAATTGGAGAGAGCTATGTCATCGGTATCGTCGAAGGCCAGTTTGGATCAGGAGATCAATCCCTGGTCGGCCCAAAGCGCGCGTTTTGATTTTGCGGCGCGCAAATTGAATCTTGAAGAAGGCTTGTGGAAGTTGCTGCGCACTCCCGCGCGCGAGATTATTGTTCATTTTCCGGTGACGATGGATGACGGCCGGATTGAGATGTTCACCGGGTTCCGGGTGCAGCATTGCATAGCCCGAGGGCCGGGGAAGGGCGGGATCCGGTATGCACCGGACGTGACGCTGGACGAAGTGCGCGCACTGGCGAGCTGGATGACGTGGAAGTGCGCGGTGGTGAATATTCCCTTTGGCGGGGCCAAGGGGGGCGTGATCTGCGATCCGAAGGCGATGAGCCACGGAGAACTGGAGCGGATGACGCGGCGGTACACGTCAGAGATCATCGACTTCATCGGGCCGGAGAAGGATGTTCCGGCGCCGGACGTGAATACGAACGAGCAGACGATGGCATGGATTATGGATACATATTCCATGCACGTGGGCCACACGGTGACGAGCGTGGTGACGGGCAAGCCGCTGAACATTGGAGGCTCGCGGGGCCGGATTGAAGCGACGGGCCGGGGCGTGCAGGTGGTGTGCGACGAGAGCCTTCGCTATTTGAAACAGCCCATCGACGGCTGCCGGGTGGTGATCCAGGGATTCGGGAACGTGGGATCGAATGCGGCGCGGCTGATGATGGAGCGAGGCTACAAGATTGTGGGCATCGCGGAGCGCGATGGGGGATTGTCGAATCCGAACGGGATCGACATTCACCAACTGATTGAGTACAAGCGGCGGAACGAGACGACGCTTGGGTTCAGGGGCGCCGAGGCGATGCCGAGCGAGGAGCTGCTGGTATCAGACTGCGACATCTTGATTCCGGCGGCGACGGAGAATGTGATTACCAGCCGCAATGCGGACAAGATCAAGGCGCGGATTGTGGTGGAGGGCGCGAACGGGCCGACGACGGCGGTGGCCGACGACATTCTGGCGGAGAAGCGGATCTTTATCGTGCCGGATATATTGGCCAACGCGGGCGGAGTGACGGCGAGCTATTTTGAGTGGGTGCAGGACCGCCAGGGCTACTTCTGGAAGGAAGCGATTGTGAACGAGCAGTTGGAGACGATTGTGCGGGACAGCTTTGACGACGTGGTTCGTTATGCCGAAGCGCACAACGTGAACAACCGGATAGCGGCGTATATGCTGGCAATTGATCGGGTGGCATTCACGATCAAACAACGGGGCATCTACGCCTGAATTTATTGTTCGCGGTGGGGTGATTACGAGGGGAAGCGGGATGAGCCTGAAGAGCGCATCCCGCTTTTTTTGCGGCTTGCGCAAAAGGATGGGGTTGGAGAGCGGTCGCGGCGCATACGCATAGGAGGGAGTGAGGGAGTGGCGCTGGAAGGTGAGCGGTGCGTTCGGTGAGAATTTGGGGTTGGCTGGATGAATTTTGTGAGCAAAGGGGAAGTGGAGAGGGTTTTCGAGTGCACAGTGGGCGGTGCACACGGTGAAGGTAACTTTTTCAAGGTTACCGCAGAGTGGGTTGTAACGGGAATTAGATTTGAATCTGCGGCCTATTTGTAATCTTTAGACATTAATATACCTATTACTCAGCACGAGTAACATGGAGTAATATTACCAATATTGAGTTACTTGGAAGAAGCCCGAAGATATAGTAATCGTGTGAATTTGTACTCAAGTAACTTACGGAGAAACTAAATTAGCATGGCCCAAAAGTGTTATTGCAGCTAATATTGATCGTGCACAGAACCTAGATTGCAGAGCTGCATTGGTTTGCTGGTGAAATCAGATGCAGAAAGCAGGCTTACTTTCGGCGCGTTGTCTCGTTAGAGAACCCTCAACCTGATGGACAGGTTGCTAACGTGGCAGGCGCCTGTCTTTGTCAGTGCTACCGAGTTGTGAACAGTAGTAATTGGAGAAATCCCCCATGCGACTGATTTCGAATCGGGTTCAATTGTCGTCATTGGCTGTTGTGTCCGTTTTACGTACCGTCAAAAGGTCCATCGCCTTGGTTGGCCGCAGTGCACGACGCGTTGAGCGTATGGCGGCGGCATCGTTGTTTGAGGCGCCGCGGGCGAGCGAAGAGCTCGACGGACGCAATCAGTCGAATGCAGGAATCTGGAGTGCTGCGATGAAAAGGAATTTTGTGTCTGTCTCTGGCCTGGCGCTTGGCGCCGCATGTTTGCTGTTGATGTCTGCTGCTCCGGCAGCATTCGCGTGTCCAGCTCCGACGGTGAAGAGTGCGGGCGGGGATACCTGCTCAACGCCCGGCGTGACGTGCAGCGGTGGGGCGCCGACGAGCTTGGCGGCGTTGGTGGGCGGCGTGGTGCAACTTCCGGCGATACAAGGCGGCCAGGACGCGACGTATTTGATCGTGAACGACCTGCCTACGGGGACGACGCAGTTTACGGTGACGCTGCTGGGCAGCGCGCCGGGCAGTGGTCCGAATCACACACAGTACATTCAGTGCCTGAATAACATCGCGACTGGTCCGCTGGGCTGCCAGATCACGGGCTTGCCGTGGACGTCAGGCGGGTCGACGATCAATTCGGTGGTTGCGGGCGTGAACTTTGGTCCGCCGACGGCCTCGTGGCCGAGCTCGAGCGGGTTCATGGCGCAGATTACGTATACCGGCATTCCATCGGGAATGTTTGAGATTACGTTTCCCTATTTTCAGGAAGATGGATTTACGGGCACGCTGACGGGGCCGACGTATGGGAGTTCGACGAGCTGCTCCGGGTCGTCGACGAGGACCGTGACGGGCCATGTATATGTGCCGAACGGGGTAGACCCGCTGCCGAATGCACTGGTTTATATACCGCAGGGCGTACCGGGCGCAATTATCAATAATGTGGATTGCCTTGTGAACGGGAACTGGGCGTCGGGTCCGGCGGTGACGTTTACTTATTCTGCGTACGACGGATCGTTCACGCTGACGGGGGTTCCGACGGGCAGCAATATACCGATCGTGGTGCAGTCGGGCAAGTGGCGGATGCAGGGCACGATTCCCTCGGTGGGCGCGTGCGGCACGACGACGGTAGCTCCGGCGTGGGCAACGACGATGCCGCAGAATCACATTGAGGGCGACATACCGAAGATCGCGGTGGTCACGGGCAGCGTGGATGCGGCCGAGTGCGTGATCTACCGGAGCGGCGTGAACGCATCGGAGTTCACGAGCGCATCGGGGTCGGGCAAGATCAACCTTTACCTGGCGGACAATCAGCCGGGCGCGAGCATCACGGGCCACAGTTCAGATGAGAAGGAATCAGCACTGACGGGCAGCCTTTCGACGATGAACTCGTACGACATGATCATGTTCCCCTGCCAGGGAAGCCCGTCGGATACGGATGCGTCGAGCAACCAGGCAGCAATTCTGGACTGGGCGAACCGGGGCGGTCGTTTGTTTACGACGCACTACAGTTATGCGTGGTTGTATGAGAACCTGAATGCAAGCAGTGTGACGTCGACGATCAACGGCGTGACGCAGCCGACCTATGGTCTGGACACGAGCCAAGGTCCGGCGACGGCGGTGCAGTGGGCGGTTTTCCAGAACCCGAATCCTTCGGATCCATCGGGTGGGGCGGACAATGCAACGGTGAACACCAGCTTTACCGACGGCAACACGATGTCGTCGTGGCTGGAGAACACGCCGGCGCCGTCGGCTTCGACGACCGCCGAAGGCAGTCCCGCACAGATTTCGATTTCGACACTTCGCGTGGACCAGAATGGCGTGAACGCACCGACGCAGTCGTGGTTGACGCTGAACAGCTCGTACACCGGCACACCCCAAGGCAGCAGCCACTCAGAGACGCAGGCGCACGCGACGATGCAGTTGACGTTTAATACGCCTGTGGGGGCGGATGCCGACCACCAGTGCGGCAAGGTGATCTACAACGATTACCACGTGTACAACGGGAATTTTTCGCCATCACAGGCATTCCCGGCAGAATGCCCGACGGGTGCGATGTCAGATCAGGAGCATCTGCTGGAGTATGCGCTGTTCGAGCTGACGAATGCGGTTACGCCGATCACTGGCGCAGCCGCGGCGCAGACGTTTGTGAACACGCCGACGACGTTCTCGCAGGGCGACACTCTCGACAGCATTGCCATCAACGTGAGGAACACGGACAACATTCCGCTGGGCACATCGCTTGAGGTGAACGGAAGCCTGAGCACGGGCGTGACGGCGAAATTCGCTTCGTGGGTATCCGGGGGTTGGGACTGCACTGCTGCGCCAGGGGGCATCACGTTCACCTGCACGCGGAGCAGCGATCTGGCCAACCTGACAACGGACACGATCAATGTTCCGGTACTGGTGGCTGGGAACGCGCCAACGGGCACGGGGGCGGCAACGCTGATCTCGACGATTTCGGGGGGCGGTCTTGGCTCGAGCGTGGTGGGCACCGATCCGTTGAACATCATGGGCGTGGGCACGATCAACTGGCCCGCGGAGACTTCGATTCCGTACGGGACGGCGCTGAGCGGCACGCAGCTTGATGCGACCGCGACCTGCAATGGGGCGACGTTGCCGGGCGGGACGTGGAACTACACACCGGCTGCGGGAACGGTTCTTCATTCGGGCACGAATCAGACGCTGAGCGTGACGTACACGCCGCCCGTGGGCAGCGCCTGCACCTTCCAACCGGCGACCAACACGATTACGGTGACGCCGCGGGCTCTGACATATACGGCGAACAGCTACACGATCAACTACGGGCAGTCGATTCCGGCCCTGGGCTACACGCTGACGAGCGGGGCCTATGTAAACGGCGACTCGGTGAGCAGCCTGAGCGCGCTGCCGGTGGTGAGCGCGAACTCGGCGATTACCGGCGCCGGAAGCCCGACGCCGGCCGGCACGTATACCAACGACCTGGTATTTAATACGCCGACGCCGACGGACTCGGACTACACGATCACGTGGGTACCTGGCACGCTGACGGTGAATACGATTGGCGGAACGATCAACTGGCCGTCGCCGGCAAGCATTCCCTACGGCACGGGGTTGAGCGGCACGCAGCTGGACGCGGTGGCTTCTTGCAACGGCGTTCCGGTGGTTGGCGGCCATTATGCTTACACGCCGGCCTCAGGGCATGTACTGAATGCAGGAACCAACCAGACGCTGAGCGTGACGTTCACGCCGCCGGTGGGCACGAGCTGCACCTACTCGCCGACGACGACCACGCTGACTGTGACGCCGCTTCCGCTGACGTACACGGCGAACAACGTGACGATCAATTACGGGGCTGCGTTGCCTTCGCCGCTGACCTATTCGCTGACGGCGGGGACATATGTGAATGGCGACTCGATCAGCAGCCTGAGCGCACTGCCGGTGGTGGTATCGACGGCCGGAAGCACTCCGACAGTGGGCTCCCACACGGGCGCTCTTGTGTTCCAGACGCCGACGCCGACGGACAGCAATTACAGCATTACGTGGGTGCCTGGGAACCTGACGGTGAACCCGATCGGCGGGACAATCACGTGGCCGGCGGAGACAGCCATCACCTATGGCACGCCACTGAGCAGCACGCAGCTGAACGCGGTGGCCAAGTGCAACGGCGTGGCTGTGGTGGGGGGAACTTACACGTATACTCCGGCTTCAGGGACGTATCTGAATGCGGGGGCGAGCCAGCCGCTGAGCGTGACGTTTGTGCCACCGGCAGGAACGGGCTGCACGTGGCCGTCGCCTTCCGCGGGCAACACGATTACGGTGAACAAGGCTCCGCTGACATTCACGGCGACGAGCGAGACGATCAATTACGGGCAGTCGCTGCCTTCGCCTCTGCCGTTCGCTTTGACGAGCGGAAGCTATCAGCACGGCGATACGCTGAGCGGCCTGGAGACGACGTACGGCACTCCGGTGGTGACGTCGAGCGCGGGAAGCAGTCCGAATCCGGGCAGCTATCCGGGGGCGTTGGGATTCACAACCGAGCCGAACTATCCCAACTACAACGTGACCTGGGTGCCTGGAAACCTGACGGTCAACGCGACGGGCGGGACGATCAACTGGACGGCGCCGAGCGCAATCACCTACGGCACGCCGCTAACCGTTGCGCAGCTTAATGCGACAGCAACCTGCGGCAGCAGCCCAGTGGTGGGCGGCACATGGACCTATACGCCGCCGTTGGGCACGGTACTTCCGGCGGGCCTGCACACGCTGAGCGTGACGTTTACGCCACCCAGCGGCGTCAACTGCACGTATCTTCCGCTCAGTGTTCCTTTGACGGTGAACCCGGCAGCGCTGACGGTGACGGCCAACAACCAGACCATGTTTGTGAATGGAACGCTGCCGAACGCGCACGGGTATACGATCAGCGGCTTTGTGAACGGGGACAACCAGAGCGTGGTTCACGGCACGGCGACGCTGGGTGTGGCAGCGGGTATCGACATTACAACTCCGGGCGGGCCGTACGCGGGCGGGATTGTTTTCCCGGGCGAGAACCTGACAGCCTCGAACTACATCTTCAACTACGTGCCGGGCAACCTGACGGTTGTTTCAAGCAACGGCACAATCACCTGGCCGACGCCGGCGCCGATTACCTATGGCACGCCGCTGACCAGCACGCAGCTTGATGCGGTGGCAACGTGCAACGGTAACCCGCTGTACGGAACCTACGTCTACACGCCGGCTTTGAATGCGGAACTGGGAGCGGGGACGCATACGCTTTCAGTGACGTTTACGCCGAAGAGCACGTCGACCTGCTCGTTCTCACCGGCCACGGTGAGCCTGCTGGTGAACCCGGCGGTGCTGACGGTGAAGGCGAACAACGTGACGCTGCCGCTGGGCTCGAATTCGCTGCCGACGTTCACGGACAGCATCTGGGGTTACGTGGTTGGCGACAATGCGGGCAACGTGACGATCACCGGCTCAGCGCCGATGACCTCCACGGTGCCTCTGCCGGCAACGCCCTCCGGCAGCCAGTGGCCGATCACGTTCGTTGCGCCAACACTGGCGACGGCGAACTACACGTTCAACTATCTGCCTGGGGTTCTGACGGTTGGTCCTCCGGTTGACGATGCGGTAACGATCAGCTTCAGCAATACGAACTGGAACTACCCTGGCGAGGCGAACGTGACGATCTGCGTAGCTTCGGCGACGAGCCACGCGGCGACGGGCACGGTTACTCTCTACGATGGCAACATCCCGCTGGTCACACTGACGTTGCAGGGCAACGGGTGCTACAACGGCTGGTACATCACACCCGGGCTGAAGGCAGGGCTGCACGTGTTCACGGCCTACTACGGTGGGGACGGCAGCAACCCGGCCGGCTATTCGCCGCAGTATCCGATCACGGTTACGCTTTCACCGATGACGATGGAAGCGTCTTGCTGGAACGATACGTTTGCGTACGGCGCGAACTACTATTGCAACGCCAACACTGATTCGGGGCCGAAGACAGGGTATATGACCTACGTCTACGACGGCGGCGCACCAGTGGTTCTTCCCTTGAATGCAGGAGGCGCAACGGCGTTCACGATCCTGAAGCCTCCGGTGGGCAGCCACACGGTGGTGATCTCCTATCCGCAGCAGGGCAAGTACGCGGCCCCGGCACCGGTGGTTTACCACTTCACGGTAACGGGAGCCACGGACATTGTTTCGCTGGCGCCGTCTACCTGGAATCCGACGACGGTAACGCACGTGGAGCTGAGCGCCGGGGTCGCATCGCCGAGCGCAGGGGCTCCGAGCTGGATTGGCGCGATCACGTTCTCTGACCTGTTCAACGGTTCGACGACTGTGCTGGGGACGGTGCCGGTGAACGCACTGGGCAAGTGCCAGTACTGGGCGTCAAACCTGGCGGCCGGTACGCACGTGATTACGGCAACCTATGTTGGCGCGAACTACACGACGAACTCGGTGAGCATTACCCTCAAGGTGGTGGGCGCCGCGGCGGTGGCCACGCCTACATTCTCGCCGGCGGCGGGTGGTGTGTTTACCACCGCGCAGACGGTGAGCCTGCTGGATGCGACGGCCGGGGCGAAGATCTACTACACCCTGGACGGGAGCACGCCGACGACCAGTTCGGCGCTGTATGCAACGCCGATTCAGGTGACGAGCAGCGAGACGATCAAGGCGATCGCGGCAGCGCCGGGACAAGCGAACAGCGCGGTTGCGACGGGTGCATTTACCATCCTTCTGACGGCGGGAGCACCGGTACTGATCCCGCCGGCGGGCAGCTATGTTGGAGCGCAGGTGGTGACGTTGACCTCGGCTACGGCAGGGGCGACGATCTTCTACACAACCAACGGTCACAACCCGACCATCAACTCGACGCCTCTGGCCAACGGTGGCACCATCCTGGTGTCAGCATCGGAGACGGTGAAAGCGATGGCCTATGAACTGGGCTATGGTGCGAGCGCGGTGAGTACGGCCGTTTACACCATCCACTAGGCCTGAAGGCAGGCTGGAACACAGGGCGGGCCGGGGTTACTCCCGGCCCGCTTTGCGTTTGCGGACGGAGAGATGCAGCGGAGGGCGAACCGCTCTGGCGACTGGCCCCGTGGAATAGGGGTGAAGGCGGTTATAGTTGATAGAGCGCAAGCCCGCATCCAAGTGGACAGCGAGAGGACACCGAGTGAATCTGCCCAACTCGATCACGATGAGCCGGATTGTCATGATCCCGCTGCTGCTTTGGATCCTGTCGCCGAGCTTTCCGTGGCAAGGGCGGCACGGGGAGCAGGAGATACTGGCGTCGGTGCTGTTTGTGCTGGCATCCATCACGGATGGGCTGGACGGGTACCTGGCGCGGCGGCGGAGCCAGATTACGACCATGGGGATGCTGCTGGACCCGATTGCCGACAAGGTGATGGTGACGGGGGCTCTGATTGCGCTGGTGGCATATAACCCCCAGGTGGTGAAGGTTTGGATTGCGGTGGTGATCATCAGCCGGGAGTTTCTGATCTCGGGGTTGCGGTCGATCGCTTCGTCAGAGGGATTCACGATCCAGGCGAGCGATTTGGGCAAGCTGAAGACGGTGGTGCAGATTGTGAGCGTGGTATCAGCGATCCTGGCCCACGGGTGGTACGAGTGGCATTTCGGGCTGCTGGTGGTTCCGGTGAAGTGGATTGCGGTGGCGGCCATCTACTTTACGGTGCTGGTGTCTTCAATCTCTGCCATCGACTACTTTATCGGGTTCTGGAAACAGATTGACCACGCCAGCAAAGATCGCCGGAAGGCATCAGTGATGAAGCGGGGGTAAAGCGCTGCCCGGCGCGCTGGCGGCAAGCAGGCGCGGTGATAGACCCTGGAACAACAAAAGAGCCCCGGCGCCGGCCGGGGCTCTTCTTGTTTGGCTTGAAGTGAGTTTGTGAAAGCGGTCAGGCCATGGCGGGGACGGCTTCAGCAATGGCTGCCGGAGTGGGAACGGCTGGGATGGTCGTGTGTGCCGGCGCCGCGTGGGGGTGGGCGTTGCGGGTGAGCCGGTGGACGAAGTGATAGGGGGGCCAGGGGCCGGAGATCTGCATCTGGCACTCGCGCATGATGGCGCTTGTGGAGGAGAACTTGTTCTGGTAGCGCTCGACGTATTTGCGGTCGATGAGGTGGGCTATGTCGAGGACCATTTTTCCGCTTTCAGTGAGGCGGCAACTGACCTCTTCATCGAGGGGCATGAAGAGTCGGTGCATCTGGAAGCTGACGGCCCGGGCACGGGTCTGGCGCTCGCGCTGACGGCTGGCGGTCTCTCTGAGGTTGCTGAGGTACTCGCGGCCAACGCCCTCCGGGGGCAGGTGCTTTTCAAAGGAGTGGGAACAACAGTCGTCTACAAAGATCTTGAGGTGCATCTCGGTTTTGCCGCGGAGCTTCTCAATGTTGCCCTGGAACTGGCGCTGGTTGGATCGGATGGATTTGCGCAGGGTTTCATCGTCAGTGAAGACGGTTCCGAAGCGGAAGGGCAGGACGGTGGAGTGCTGGAAGCAACCGGCGATGACGCGGGCGTGGTCCACACCGGACTTCTGGTTGAGGACATCGGCTGGGTTGTGTTCGCTGACGATGACCGCGAGGTCGCTGGCGGGATAAAGGAAGACCTGGTTTCCGCTAACGCCCAGGAGTGATTCCATGGGAACCGGTTTGCGATGGCGGGCCAATTCAGGAAACGCTTGCTTTTCACCGATGCAGTAGGCATACCATGCCATGACGAGACACTCCGCTTGCGTGTGCCGCGAGGCACCGCCGGTTGGTGAAGCTCTGTGAACTTGGGAACAACTGCATATGGCGTGCTGCCGCGCCTGTGGCGTGCTGGCGCGGTTGAACTAACCCGAATAGTAGTCCCCTGAAAATACGACTGGCAATGTCTTGGGTCACTTAGTTTGGAAATGGAAGCAGGGTTGGGCAACTTTGTATTTGTATAAGGAACATGGCTGTTGACAATGTGGAAAACGGTTACATTTTGGGCAGAAACTCCAATTCAGGAACGGTAATGTAGGGGGTTTGTTTGCAGGCAGCAAGAGAGGGGGCGAAGGGCGCTGGATGGGGTGGGGCGGCGGGCGCGGAAGGGACATGGGATGAAACTTAAAATATTAAAAATGAGCGAGATGGGAAGTTTTCCTTTAGGGGAGAACCCTGCGGATGTGGAGAAAGAGCAGGACGTTGAGCAGGATGGACGCAGCGAGGAGGGCGAGGGCGAAGACGGCAAAAACGTTGACCTTGTTTCCGACGGCCTTGAGATCTTCAAGCAGTTCCTGCTGTTCGAGGGTATTGCGATCAGTGGCTTCGCGGACCATCTCGAGCTGATCTTCAACGCGCTTGAGGGCGGAGTTTTGCTCGCCCATCTGGAGGCGGAGGTCGCGATGCTGGGAGCGGAGGTCAGTGAGGCTTTCCTCAATGGGCTCGAGGTCAACAGTGACGTGGGGCGGCTGGGTTGGGTGGGGCGACTGGTTGAGGATGTTGGCGACGGCGGTGCCGATGTTGCCGTCGAGGAGGGGCAGGATTTTTTGAACGAAGGGGATGGCCATGCGGAGGGCGCTCATGGCGCGGTCAAGGCCGTTGCTCTGGGAAGGGGCGGAGGAGTTGGTGAGGGCGCGGCCCGGGGGAGGGGCAGAGTTGAGAGCATCTTCATCGGGGGGCGGGGGCGCATTGCGACCGCTTTTCCCGACAGGCAGGGGCGATCCGACCGCGCGGGGGCGGGGTTCATCCGCGGCATAAGGCCTGCGGGCCGATTCATTCAAGCCGAAACCCTGTGCGTCGTTCATGGACTACCTTCTTCCCATAATGATATAGGCAATTGCCGCCAGCGACGGCAAAACAAGCACCCGGAAATAGAAACGCCCGGCTCGGGGCAGGACTCGTGTTGCGGCACAGAATAGCATGCTGGCGGTCACGTATTCTCGTAAGGAGAACTCTCAGAACTGGGAAAGGGAACCGGGAGACGCCGAATGAAACCCGTATTTGCCCGTCCAATGCGGAACCTGCAACGGAACATTCTGGCCGGCATTATCACGATCGGCCCGCTGTTTGTGACCTACCTGATTTTCAGTTTTCTGCTTGGGTCGCTGGCGAAGGCGGGGCTGCCGATGGTGCAGTTTGTTGCCGGGACGCTGCCGAAGGGGTGGCTGCTGGACCCGTGGACGCAATCGTTGCTGGCGGTTGTGCTGACGCTGCTGATGCTGTACGTAGTGGGGCGGGTGACGTCGCTGGTGATCGGGCGGCAGGCGTTCAGCCTGTTTGAGGCGGTTCTGGAGCGGCTGCCGTTTGTGGCGAAAGTCTACACATCGGTTCGGCAACTTGTGGACACGATGATGGCGCAGAAGGAGACGAGCCAGCGGGTGGTGCTGGTGGACTTTCCGCTGGCGGGGCAGAAGAGCATCGGGTTTTTGACGCGGACGATGACGGACGCGACGACAGGTGAAATGCTGGCCGCGGTTTTGCTGCCGAATGCGATCAACCCGACATCGGCGTTTTTGCAGGTGCTTCCGCTGGATCGGGTGACCGAGACGGATATGACGATGGAGCAGGCGATGAGCATGCTGATGACAGGGGGCGCGGTGGGACCGGAGACGCTGCGGTTCAGCCGTCCGGTGGCGGCTGAGGCTGTTGAGGCGGATGGGGCGGCGGGCAGCAGGCGGTGAGGGGTAGTTGCCGGCGTGGTAGGGAGGGATACAACTCTAGTAAACTCAACGGCAGAATGATTGTTTCCCGACGTGACCCCCGCTGGATTTTCTGCACATTGCAACTGGCCGCGCTTGCGGCGGTATTGGCTGCCGGCATCTCACTGCCTGCACGGGCGCAGGGGACGCACCTGTGGACCCAGACGCGGCTGGAGGAGTTTGAGAAGGGCACGCCGCAGGGAGTGGCTCTGACGAGCGATGGGCGGCTGCGCGCTGGGCCGGGATTGACGGAAGTGGCGGCGACGCCCTCGACCTATGTTTGGTCAGTGACGGTGGACAAGGGCGGGACGGCGTTTGTGGGCACGGGCTCGCCGGCCGCGGTGTTACGGATGGGCGCGCGGGCGGGCGAGAAGGCATTCACGCTGTTCGAGACGCGCGACCTGGCGGTGCAAGTGGTGCGTGCGGGGCCGGATGGGGCCCTGTACGCGGCGACAGCGCCGAGCGGGAGGGTTTACCGGCTGAAGGGCGACGCGAGCGCCAAACAGGACGATTTGAGCGCGACGGTTGTCTTTGATATGGGCAAGTTGGACGACGGCAAGGCAGCTTTGGTGAAGGCGGGTGAGGCCGGCAAGACGGGGGACGGCAAGACGGATGCCGGGTCGCACTATATCTGGGATTTGACCTTCGATGCGGTTGGGCGGCTGTATATTGCCACGGGCGGGCCGGGAGCCGTGTACCGGGTGGATGTGGGCAAGCCGGACGAGAAGCCGGAGGTGTTTTTCAAGACGGACGAGCAGCACATTCGCTGCCTGGCCTGGGACGGCAAGGGGAATCTGATTGCGGGCACGGACGGTTCGGGTCTGGTTTACCGGATCAGTCCGCAGGGCAAAGGGTATGTGCTGTTTGAAGCGCCGCGGAGGGAGATTGCGGCGGTGGCCGTGAGCGAGGATGGGACCATCTACGCGGCCAGCATGGGCGACAAGAGCCACAACCCGTTGCCGCCGCTTCCGGTGCAGGGGTCGGGATCGGGCTCGATCACGATCATTGCTCCGCCGTCCTTGCAGGCGGCGAACACGAGCACGACTTTGCCGGAGGGGACCGAGATTTATGCGCTCGCCTCTGGCGCAGAGGGGCTGATGCAGGCTCCGCGGAAGATCTGGGCGGGGAAAGACGAGATTGTGTATGCGCTGGCGGCGCGGGCGGATGGATTGCTTGCGGTGACGGGAAACCAGGGACGCGTGTTCAGGATTGCAGCGGATGGGAGTTTTGCCGATCTTGCTCACCTGGACGCGCAGCAGGGGTTGAGCCTGGCGGTGGTGCGGGATGGTGAAGGAATGGGGGGCGTGCTCATTGGGACGGGCAACACGGGGAAACTGGTACTGCTGGGCGCGGCGGAGAAGCATGAGTATGCCAGCGATGTGCTGGACGCGGGGTCGCTGGCGCGGTTTGGCCGCGTGGAGGTTGAGCCAGGCTCAGCGGGGTATGAGATCTGGACGCGCAGCGGGAACGTGGAGCAGCCTGTGCGCGGGCGCAACGACTGGGGCTGGAGCGACTGGCAGCCGTTGAAGGACAGCGCAGTGGCTTCGCCGGCCGGGCGCTATTTGCAGTGGAAGGCGGTGCTGCACACGGATGGGCAGTTGGGCGGCGTGGGCGTGAACTATTTGCCGGTGAATGCGGCGCCGGTGGTGGATGAAGTGGTGGTGGCTCCGGGAGCGAGGTGGAGCGCGCAGCCTGCGGCTGCGGGCCAAGCGGCGACAGTGAACATTCAGTTTGCATCGCAGAGCCTGGGCGGCGTGAACTTTGACGCGGGGACCAATGGGCCGCTGGCGGCGGTGAAGGATCGCGGCGCAATCACCGTGCGCTGGGCGGCGCACGACGACAACGGCGACGACCTGACGTATGCGCTGTATTTGAAGGGCGACGGGGAAAGCGTGTGGCGGCTGCTGAAGGACAAAATTACAGAGAAGGCCTACAGCTTTGACGCGGCGCTGATTCCGGACGGCGGCTACCAGGTGAAGGTGGTGGCATCGGATGCGCCTTCACACACGCCTGGGCAGGCGCTGACGGGGACAAAGGAGAGCGAGCGGTTCGAGGTGGATACGACGCCGCCGGTGGTGAGCGGGCTGAAGGCAACGGCAGAGCCGGGGGATTGCAAGGGCTCGCCTTGCCAGCAGCCGTTGAAGGTGAGCCTCGATGTCAGCTTCGACGCCGAGGACAGTTTCTCGGCGATTGCACATGCGGAGTATTCGCTGGATGCCGGAGCTTGGCAGTATGTGGAGCCGGTGGGCGGGCTTTCAGACGCGCGGCGCGAGCATTATGAGCTGCATGTCTTGCTGAATGGGTTGGCGGGAAAAACGAGCGAGCACCTGATCACGGTTCGGGTGTATGACCGGCACGAGAACGTGGGCGTGGCCAAGACGGTGATAGCCGCCGAAGAGAAGTAGACGATGCGATTTGAATTGTTTCTGGCAGCGCGGTATTTGAAGGCCAAGCGGCGGCAGGCGGTGGTGGGGGTGGTGACTTCCATCTCGATTGCGGGCGTGGCGGCGGGCGTGGCGGCGCTGATTATTGCTTTGGCGATTACGAACGGGATGCGGCGGGACCTGGAAGACCGGCTGCTGGGGGCCAGCTCGCATGTGGATTTGATGCGGGTGGAATCGGACGGCATTCACGACTGGCAGCCGCTGATGGAGAAGCTGCGGGCGGTGCCGCATGTGACGGCGGCGTCCCCGGGGCTGTATGGGCAGGTGCTGGTGTCGCGGGGCCCAAGGGCGGGGTTTGCGCTGATCAAGGGGGTGGTTCCGGCGCAGGAGCGCACGGTGAGCAGCCTGCTGGATACGATGGCAGCTGGCTCGGCGGCCGATCTGAGCCCGGATGCGCCGAACCGGAACTCGAAGCCTGTTCCGGGGCAGAGTTCGGCGAGCAAGCCGTTTCCGGCGCTGGTGGTGGGCAAGGATCTGGCGGAACAGATTGGCGCGCAGGTGGGCGACAGCGTGCTGGTAACGAGTCCACAGGGAGAGCTGACGCCGCTGGGGCTGGCGCCGAAGTATCAGCGCTTTCGCGTGGCGGGGATCTTTCACTCAGGGTTTTATCAATACGACGCGGCGATGGCGTTTATGCGGCTGAGCGATGCGCAGAGCTTATTTGCCGAGCCGGATCTGCTGTCAGTGATCAGCTTCAAGGTGGACGAGCTGGACAAGGCACCGCAGATTGCGCGGGCAATTGAGCACGCGGCCGGGCGCGGGTACATGACGACCAACTGGATGGAGCAGAACCGCGAGATGTTTCGCGCGCTGAAGCTGGAGCAGGTGGTTACGTTTATTGTGATTGCGCTGATTGTGATTGTGGCGGCGCTGAATATTCTGATTGCGCTGACCATGATGGTGATGGAGAAGACGCGAGACATCGCGGTGCTGATGAGCTTTGGCGTGGAGCCGGCACAGGTGCGGCGGATTTTTTTGCTGCAAGGGTTTCTGATCAGCATTATCGGGACGGCGCTGGGGTTGGTGCTGGGGTATGTGGCGGCATGGGCAGGCGGGCACTACCACTTTATTCATCTCTCGGCGGAGGTTTACTCGATTGACACGCTGCCGTTCGCGCCGCGTCCGCTGGATGGGGTGATTGTGGCGGTGGTGTCGATTGGGATTTCGCTGCTGGCAACGCTGTATCCGTCTTCGGCGGCGGCGGGGGTGCTGCCGGCGGAGGCGCTGCGGTATGAGTGAGGCATGTCGGCAGGAGTTGATTGACAATGTGGCACATTTTGTGACACATTGTGACCATGCCGAGTGTAAACATTCGCCAACTTCGAGACACGCGCCAACTGCTCCTTTGGCTTGAGGCCGGGGAGGTGGTGGAGCTGCGGAAGCGGAATGCCGTTGTGGCACGAATTGTGCCTGAATCGCCGCGAGCCAAGCCTGTGGAGTGGCCGGATTTTGAGGCACGGGCGCGGGAGATTTTTGGGGATCGCATGATTCCTGCCGTAGAGATGCTGATTGAGGATCGCGAGGACAGGTTCTGAGCATCTACGCGGACTCAAGTTTTTTTGTCTCTGGTTGCGTCCAGGATGCGCATACGGCCCGAGCCGCCCAACGCATGGCCGGCCATCCCGACGTCTGGATTACTCCCCTGAACCGGGCAGAAGTCGCCAATGCGCTTCACCGGTATGTGTTTCGCAGGGCGATTTCTGTAGCTGAGGCTTCGGCGGCCTGGGCGCACTTCGAACAGGATTGCGCGCGCGGACTCTGGATTCCGATCCGGGTGCCTGAGACCACCTGGGAGAGAAGCGTCGTGCTCGCACGGCATTATGGCGCAACCCTCGGCATTCGCACACTGGACTCGCTGCATGTGGCTTGCGCGCTGGAGTTGCGGGCGGAGCGGTTCTGGACTTTCGACGAGCGGCAGGCGCGGCTGGCAGAGGCGGTTGGGCTGGATACGAATCCCTGATCCGGGGAAATCAAGAAAAGGCAATAGAGCGAATTGATTGGCGGCGGCACCGAGCGGGGCTTGGATAGTGCATGGTCGGTTTTGCTCAGACGATGTTCTCCCCTGCGGCTAGGGTGAGAAGGCTGGGGGGTGGAAGGACGCCCCTCAAATCTGAGGAGAACGTATGACCGGAATCAAGCTTGTTGCAGCAGCCGCGTTTGCCGGGTGCCTGATGTTGGCAGCCGCCCCCAAAGCGTCGGCGCAGTTGAGCGTGGAAGTGGGCGTTGCGCCCGAATGTCCCTATGGCTACTACGATGCGGCGCCGTATGAGTGCGCACCTTACGGCTACTATGGGCCGGAGTGGTTCACGGGCGGCATCTTTATTGGCACGGGCCCGTGGTTTCACGGCCACGAGGGGTTCCGCGGCCACGTGAACAACCGCTTCCATCCGGAGCACGGGTACAACGGCGCGAGGCCGCAGCGCGGCGAGAAGCGTGATGAGTCCCGGCACATGGACAAGATCGATCACTTCAGGGGAAATGAAGTGCGCGATGGACACGGGCACACGAGCAAGCGGTAAGCAGGGCTCGGTGAGTAGATAGAATGGGCGGTTGTTTGCCTGGTGGAATGGGGGCAGAGACGGCGGATGTTTTGAAGGAAGGGGTCGCGTGCTGGAACGGGGAAACCCGTGCCGGGCGCGGCCTTTTTGATTGAGTGGAACGTTACGGCGCTGTGAACCGGCTTAAAGACCGGGGCAACGCCGTGGTCGCTATTGCGGGGTGATGATGCCGCCGAGGGCGTGGCGGCGGGGGAGTACGATGCCGCGGTGGTCAACTTCAGTGGTGGCTTGAGCGCTGCTAAGGCTGGGGCGCTCGATGAGTGCGCCGCCACAGGCGGGACACCAGTCGGCCTGGGTTTCAGGGGCGAGGACGGCGCGGCAGTGGGTGCAGATGCGTTCCATGCTCTAACGATATTCCATTTTTGAAGGGAATGAGCGGGCGGGTTCGATTGCGGGAAGCGCGGCGTCGTGCGGCTGCGGATGGGGTGTCGGGAGAGTCGGGTTCACGGTGGGTGGCCGGTAGACTGTTGGTATGTATCCGCATATCAGCCTGGTGGCGATTGACATGGACGGGACGCTGCTGCCGAATATTGCGCAGGGCCTCAGCAAGCGCAATGCGCGCGCGCTGAAGGCGGCACAACACGCGGGGATTACGGTGGCGATTGCGACGGGGCGGCGTACGGCGTATACCGCGCCGCTGCTGGAGGGACTGGGGCTGCGAGCGGATATGCCGCTGATCACGTCGAATGGAGCAGTGACGCGAACGCTGGGTGGGGAGTGGATGGATCGCTGCCACCTGGAGTCGCGGGTGGCGCGGGGATTGTGCGGGCTGTTGCGGCCGTTTGGGGCGCTGGTGTTTACGTTTGACCGGCTGGGACGCGGAGACCTGGTGTTGGAAGATGTGAAGCAGGCGCATGGACGGATTGCGCTGTGGGTGGAAGCGAATCGCAATGCGATTGAAGTGGTGCAGCCGCTGGAGGACGCGCTCAAGGATGGCGAGGACCCGATTCAGGGGATGGTGGCCGGGGATGTGAAGGGGATGCGCGCGGCCGAGGCGGCGCTGAAGGCGAGCGAGTGGGCGGCGGAGTGCGAGTGTGTGCGGACGGAGTATCCGGCGCGGGACTTGTCGATTCTGGATCTTTTGCCGCATGGAGTGTCGAAGGGGTCGGCGCTGAAGCGGCTGGCGGGGCACCTGAAGATTGAGCGCTGGGACACGATGGCGATTGGCGACAACTGGAACGACGTGGATATGCTGGAGTGGGCCGGGCATGGGGTGATGATGGGCAATGCGGCGGTGGAGTTGCGGACGATGGCGAAGACGCGCGGGTGGAGGCAGGCTCCACCGAACGATGAAGATGGGGTTGCGGTGATTCTGGAAGCGCTGGTGGCGCGCCGGTAGGAGCGGTTGGTTTGGGAAATTGCTTCACAGGTCTTAAGGGGTTGGCGCTGGTGGCGCTGATGGCGCTGCTTACGCAGGCGGCGCGGGCTGCGGAGCGGGTGACGCTGCGCAACGGGTTTGAAGTGCGCTGCGACCATCACGCGGAGGTGGAGGGGCGGACGCGGCTGTATCTGAGCGCGGGGGAAGACAACTACATCGAGTTCAAGACGGGAGAGATTGCCGCGGTGGAGACGGTTGCGGATGAGCCGGTGGCACAGCCGACCGAGGTGGCTGCGAGCGGCGCCGCTGCGAGGGCAACGCGGGCGGACCGGTTGTCGCCGGCGGATGTGGGCGAGATGCTGGCGCGGGCGGGGCATGCGCGGAATCTGGATGTGGACCTGCTGGCGAGCCTGGTGAAGGCCGAGAGCGGGGGGAACGCGCGTGCGGTGAGCCGGGCGGGAGCGCAGGGGCTGATGCAACTGATGCCGAAGACGGCGCTGGACCTGGGCGTGGGCGACAGGCTGGAGCCGGAGGAGAATGTGCGCGGCGGGTCAACGTATCTGGACGAGCTGCTGACGCGGTATCACGAGAATCTCTCGCTAGCGCTGGCTGCGTATAACGCGGGACCGGCGGCGGTGGACAAGTACCACGGGATTCCGCCGTATCGGGAGACGCAGGTGTATGTGGCGCGGGTGATTCACGAGTTTAACCGGAGAGTGGCGGCGCGGGAGAAGCTGGCGCGGGCGCAGGCGGTGGGGGCGCAGGTGAAGGCTGGGCGGTAGGGGTTTGCCGTTCCTCGAACTGGCTTTTTGGTATCCCACCCATCCGCAAGGAGCGCGGATGGATGGGGAACGGGGCTTCAGTTTTTCAACTTGAGTTAGTTGAGGCGGTAGTTGCCGTAGCCGATCAGGGCGGCGGCGAGGACCATGAGGGTGATGCCGCTGACCATCCAGCGGAGGGCCTGGGAGCCTGCGCCTTTCCACTCGCCGGTGGCGAAGCCGCCGACGTTGGAGCTGACGACGAGGCCGCCGATGAAGAGGGCCCAGCCTACGGACGGTCCGAGGGTGCCGAGCATGGAGTGGGAGCTGGACATGCCCCACATGAGCACGCTGCCGGTGTACATGACGCCCATGAGCAGGATGATGGGCCAGTAGGCGAGGTTCTGGCTGTAGCGCTGGAAGGTTTTGTTTTTGAAGAGCAGCCAGGCGGCGTAGAGGCAGTTGGGGATGGAGCCGCCGATGAGGATGGGGAGCAGGAGGACGTTCTGGGCGGCGGTCTCACTGGCTCCGCCGAAGGTGACGGCTGCGCCGGAGATGTCGCGGGCCCAGGCCATGGACAGGCCGAGGGGCATGAGTCCGGAGAGGACGCCCCCGGCGATGGCGAGCAGCATTCCGGTGATGACCTGCGAGCCGCCCTTCTGGGTTGCGTCCGTGGATTTTTTACCGGCCATGTGGGTTCCGGCGCGGCCGCAGGCGATGAGGGCGATGAACATGAAGGCGATGCCGAGATCGATCCAGCGGCCGCCGGGGGTGCCCAGCAGAGCGGGGTGGAAGGCGAGCATGGGGGCGAGTACGCCGACCGCGCTCATGCTGGCGACGAGCAGCGAGAAGGCGAGCGAGTTGCCGATGAGGCTGAGGGCGATGCCGAAGAGCAGCGAACCGCCGTACGCGGCGATGCCGAGGAAGAAGGCGATGACCAAGCTGGAGGGCTGGGCGTTGCGGTAGGCCGCGCAGAGTTGCGGCGCGCCCATGGTGGCGACCAGATAGGGGAAGATGAACAGCGCGAGGGCGCTGAAGGGCAGCCAGACGTTTTCCCACGACCATTTTTTGGTGAGCTTCATGGGCAGGGCAAACATTCCATTGATGGCTCCGCCAAGGACGGCAAGCAGGGCTCCGAAGATTACATTCATTGCTTTACCTCGATTTCTGATTTTTGGTTCTAGACCCATGACCGCGTAGATTTGTGGTTTCCCCGGTCTCAAAAACGAGACCGGGGAAACCCAAGTTCATAGGCACGATTACAAAGACGAACTCGCCCCGGTTCTAGTAGTGGTATTCCTCGAAGGCTTCGTACATGGCGGCGATGTTGGGGAGGGGCACGTCTTCAATGACCTCTCCGCAGGCGATGATACCGCCCTGAGGGGTGCCGATGGTATCGAAGAGATTGAAGACGTAGCGCTTGACCTCTTCAGGGGAGACGTAAGGGAGGACGTGCTGGCGGTCAATGTCAGTGCGGAAGCAGATTTTTCCGGCGTAGGGTTTGAGATTGTCGAGGCCGATGAGGGAGGCCTGGCAGTTGAGGACGTCGACGCCTAGCTCGAGGATGTCAGGGAGGATTTTGTTGATGGCGCCGTCGGAGTGGAACCAGACATCGACGCCGGCGGCTTTGACCTTGTTGAACATGGCGGCGTAGACGGGCTTGAAGAAGGAGCGCCATTTGGCGGGCGAGATCATGAGGTTGTTCTGGGAGCCCCAGTCGTCGGCGAAGTGGAGGCCCTGGTATTCGTTGGCGAGCCAGCGGTCGAGCCAGTCGAGGTTGAAGGCGAGCAGGTCATCGCGGAGCTGGTAGAGCTCTTTGCGGTCGGAGGCGAGGTCCATCATGGTGGCATTGAAGCCGTGGAGCTGCTGCATCTGCTCGAAGAAGGTGATCCAGCCGCCGCGGGCGTAGTAGTCGGGGCTGGTTCCGGCCATGTGTCCGCTGTAGAGGCGGTATTTGGGGACGCCGGCGGAGAAGACGGGCCACTTGTAGTCGTTGTAGTTCTCGTAGTTTTCAGCGATGGGGAACTCGACGGGGATGCCGCAGCGACCTTCTTCAGAGACGTGCCAGAGGGTGCCGAAGTCATCGCGGTTGTAGCCGAACTTGTAAACGGCGGGGAGTTTTTCCGCGGGCAGGTCGGGCAGGAGGCTCCAGCCGAAGTCTTCGTGGACCGCGTCGGTGATGGCGGCGAGTTTTTCTTTGTAGTGGTATTGGGCGGAGGGGAGGATGGCGTGGGAGATGGGCGGGCGGTCAGGCCCCTGGAAGTGGATGGCGCGGTTGACTCGTTCGCGGCTGTTCATCGGTGGTCCTCGGTGATTGGAGATTCGGTGTTGCGGTGGATCGTTGTTAGTAGTGGTATTCCATGAAGGCTTCGTAGAGGGCGGCGATGTTGGCGAGGGGGACGTCTTCAACGCTGCCGCAGGCGATGATTCCGCCGTCGGGAGTGCCCATGGCGTCAAAGACGGTGAAGACCTCGCGTTTTACGTCCTCAGGAGTGCCGTGAGCGAGGACGTGCTGGCGGTCAATGTCAGTGCGGAAGCAGATTTTTCCGGCGTAGGGTCTGAGGTTGTCGAGGCCGATGAGGGAGCTTTGGCAGTTGAGGACGTCAACGCCGAGTTCGAGCAGGTCAGGGAGGATCTGGGTGATGTTGCCGTCGGAGTGGAACCAGACGTCGAGGCCGGCGGCGTGGACCTTGTCGAACATCGCTTTGTAGACGGGCTTGAAGAAGTTGCGGAAGATTTTGGGAGAGACGAGCATGCCGGTCTGGGAGCCCCAGTCGTCGGCGAAGTGGAGGCCCTGGTATTCGAGGGCAAGCCAGCGGTCGAGCCAGTCCATGTTGAAGGCGAGCAGGTCGTCGCGGAGCTGGTAGATTTGCTTGCGGTCTTCGGCGAGGTCCATGAGTGTGGCGTTGAAGCCGTGGAGCTGCTGCATCTGCTCGAAGAAGACGATCCAGCCGCCGCGGGCGTAGTAGTCGGGGCTGTTTCCGGTCATGTGGCCGCTGTAGAGGCGGTATTTGGGGACGCCGGCGGTGAAGACGGGCCACTTGTAGGCGGCGTAGTTGTGCCAGTCTTCAGCGATGGGATAGCCGATGGGGATGCCGCAGCGGCCGCCCTCAGGGACCTGCCAGACGGTGCCGAACTCATCGGTGTTGATGCCGGGCTTGTACATGGGGGGGAGTTTTTCTTTGGGCAGGTCGGGGAGCAGGTCCCATCCGAAGTCTTCATGGACCTTGTCTGTGATGGCTTTGAGGGCGTCGCCGAATTGGTATTGGACGGAGGGCAGAATGCCGTGGGAGATGGGGGGGCGGTCAGGCTTTTGGAAGTGGATGGCGCGCGCGACTCGTTCTCTGCTCTGCATTGGAAAAACACTCCTGCTCGGAGCGGCCGCGCGAGGGCGGCGCATGCGGGGCGCTGAGCGCGAGCCCACGCATGATTCGGCGCGGTTCAGGTGAACGCCGAACTAGAAAAATCCGAGGGGCAAAGGATATACCTTAGGACTTGTTGTAAGCCAGAGGGTTGGTAGAGGGTTAAAATCCGATGTTGGCGCAAGGGCAAGGGGCCAGGCTGAAGGGGCGGGCTGGCTAGAATGGAGTGGGACCGGCGTGGAACGCAAGAAGGTTCGCGGAACGGAGAAGGCTTGAAGAAGAATCAATGGATAGCGGGCGTGGTGGTGGTAGCCGGGCTGGCGGGGCTGCTGGTTTGGGGGCGCGACCGGATTCACTTTGATTTTCACGCGTTTGGCGCGCAGCTTGCGCTGGCGGACTGGGGGAAGATCGCGATCGCGCTGGGGTGCATCTATGCGGGTTATGTGTTTCGGGCGGCACGGTGGGCGATGCTGATCAAGCCGCACAAGCGGGTGTCGCCGTTTTCACTTCTGGGGACGCAGGTGATCGGGTTTACGGCGGTAGCGCTGATTGGGCGAGTGGCCGATCCTGTGCGGCCCTACCTGGTTGCAAAGAAGACGGGTTTGCCGCTGAGCTCGCAGGTGGCGGTCTATATTGTGGAGCGGCTGTTCGATGCGGGGTCGATGGCGTTGATTTTTTCATCGGTGATTCTGCTGGCTCCGGAGGGTTCGCTGCCGCATGCGGAGATTGTGAAGAAGGCGGGGACGTGGGGGTTGCTGCTGACGGTGGCGGGTGGGCTGTTTCTGGTGGCGGTGCGTCTGGCGGGCGGGGTGGTGGCGACGTTTCTTGAGGACGCGTTCGGGCTGGCAAGCAAGAAGCTGGGGCATGCGGTGGGGCACAAAGTGAGGACGTTCCGCGCCGGGCTGGACACGATGCGGACACTCGCGGACTTTGGTTTGGTCACTCTGCTGTCGCTGGCGATGTGGGGGCTGATCACGATGGCCTACCTGGAGACGGCGCAGGCGTTTGTGGCGAGCCCGCAACTGGCGGGGATGACGCTGCCCAAGTGTATGCTGCTGCTGGCGGGCAGCGGCGTGGCGAGCGTGTTTCAGCTTCCGGTGGTGGGGTGGTTTACGCAGATTGGGCTGGTGGCGGCGGCGATCAGCAGCTTTTATGGGGCGACGGCCGAGGCGTCAACGGCGTGCGCGGCTACGCTGCTGCTGGTGACGTTTCTTGCGATTGTGCCGGTGGGGCTGGTGTGGGCGCGGTTTGAGCACGTGAGCCTGCGCAAGGTGGCGACGGAGAGCGGGCACGCGAAGGACGAGTTGCAGGACGAGAAGACGGAAGCGCCAGAGTGGGACGGCTAAGGGAGCAGCCTGAGGTCATCGTTCGCCGCGGAACTGGATGATGCGGCGGCGGTCGCGTTTGGAGGGGCGGCGCTCAGGGAGGGGGGCGAACTGCTGCATGGCCTTGCGCTCGGCGGCGGCCTTGAGGCGGGCTTGCAGGCTGGTCTCGGTTTCGCGATAGAGGGTTTGCGCGACAGCGGCCGGGCCGCGCATCTCGCTGAGGACGAGCACTTCAACCTGGAACTCACCGCCTTCATTGCGGACAGTGAGCATGTCGCCGAGGCGGACTTCACGAGCAGGCTTGGCCTGGATGGCGTTGGAGTGGATGCGGCCGAGGTCGCAGGCTTTGGAGGCCTGGGCGCGGGTTTTGAAGAAGCGTGCGGCCCAGAGCCATTTGTCGATGCGTACAGAGGGCATAGGCGATTGTCGTATGCAGCAGGGAGCGAGGGCAATGGAGGCCGCGGAATCAGGATTCTGACTCGACCTTCCAAACATAGAGGAATTCGGCGTCACTAGAGGTGGCGACCTCAAGGCCGCGGGAGTGGGTGGCGCGATTGAGGGCGGAGCGGATGTTCTCCTTTGTGTCAGGCAAGGCCGAGAGGGGCACCTTGAGAGCCGTGCCTATGCCTAACTGGTCAATATCGCTCAATAACTGGGTGACAATCTGCTTGTGCTTTCCATCCCGGCCTTTTGGAACGTCGAGCTGCGAGATGGACTGAAACTTCATCGGCGCTGCGTTCAAATCTTGACCTGTGGACATATGTTGACCCCGCCTGAGGCCTGGGAACCTGCGAAAAGAAACCGTGCGCTTAACGTACGCTTAAGTTGGCGCAAAGTAAAGATGACTAATTGTTGATCGCATAGAAACGAGGGTGAAAGTTTGCAGGCAGGCGCGGGGGCAAGGCGATTCGTGGGGAAGAACTGGCAAGAGCATGGCTTTGGCTAGAAGAGGCGGATTGAAAAGAGTTAGCGCGCAACAGGAAGAGTTTCCCCGTAGCAAAAGAAGGCTGGTAGGTTGGCAGGTAGAGGTTGGTTTCTGCAAATGGGCAAGTATCAACTTACTGAGGAGCCGCGCGGAGCACGGCGAATTCAGGGAAAGCGCCAGGCGGGAACAACCCCAGGTTCGAGAGAGCCGGGAGAAAAATATGCCAGAGCAATGCTTCAGCAAGAAGGATTCGTATCCGCCCGTTTGTGCGATACATAAGGTCGCTGTTGTTCAGCGGCAAATTGCGATCGACGCGAATGCGCCTTCACTGGGACGTGTGACCTGCCTGATGTGTCCAGTGAGCAGGGTGGTGGTTCGAGAGACGGCGAGGCCCTATGCGCGGATATGAAGGGGGGCCGCCGCGGAAGCCGCAGGCGGTGGTAGCGTTGCATTTTGCGACAGTGCCACTGGCGGAGGTGCCAGCTGTGGGGCTGACAGCGGATGCGGTTGGGGATCGGCCGATGGTTCTTGTGGTGGACGAGCCTGCGGTTGCGGATGCGGTAGCGGAACTCCTGAACCGGAACGGGTATGCGGCGATTGCATCGTACGATGCAAAGGATGCGCTGGAGACGGCGCTTTTGATGCCGCCGGAGCTGGTGATCGCCGACGTTGGGTTGGCGGGGATGAGCGGGATTGAAGTGGCCAAGGTAGTGACGGATCATCTGCCGGATTGCAAGGTGCTTTTGCTTGCGGAGCAGGATGGGGCGGGGGCAGGGGAGGGGTTCGGGCTGATCGGGAAGCCGATTGAAGCGGGGGAGCTGCTGAAGCAGGTATCGGCGCGGGTGAAGGGGCGGTAGGAGGCGGGGGCGAAAGCAGGGTGGAGGGCTGTGGAAGAGCAAATGCAGATCGTTCGACTCACCACCCCCAACCTCCACCCCACGGACCACCCCGACCCAGAGGGTGCCCCGGTACCCGCCTGTCCGCGGGGACCCCGGAACTGAAGAGCGTTCGGGGCCCCGTTCGCTCAGAATGACAGCTTCGGGGTAGTAGAAGGACAGTTCAGGAGAAGCGAAGGGGCGTGCGCATTGAGCGTACGCTCCTCATTGTTTAGAGTATTTTCGGGGTTGCTGCGAGGTTGGTTTGGTGGTTTCCCATCCATTTCACAAAGAACGTGAAATGGATGGGGCACGGAGCTTGCTTACACCACCAGTGAAAGTGCCCTAGTTGGCGAGCACGGCGCGGTAGCGGACCTTGTTTTTCTTGACCTTGTCGATGGCGACGTTGGCCTTGGCCATGGGGAAGGACTCGGTTTTTGCCTTGACGCCGTGCCTTGCGGCGACGTCGAGCATTTCGCGCAGCATGTGGGGGCTGCCGATGGGGCTTCCGGTGATGGAGCGAAGGCCGGAGATGAGCGGGAAAGCGGCGACGGAGACGGGCGAGGGGGGGACGCCAACGAAGCACAGGGTCCCAGTGGGGCGGAGCGCCTGGACGAGGACCGCCCAGTCCTGGTCGGCATTTCCAGTGTTCAAGACAAAGTCCATGGTTCCGGCCACATCTTTCATGGCCTTGGACTCGCGAGTGTTGATGAAGTTGTGAGCGCCGAGAGCGCGGGCTTCTTCTTCCTTGGTGGCGGAGGTGGAAAAGGCTGTGACCTCGGCGCCGAAGACGCGGGCAAACTGGATGGCGATGTGGCCGAGACCGCCGATGCCGACGATGCCGACACGGGAGGAGGGGTTGATGTTGTGGGTGCGGAGGGGGGAGTAAACGGTGATGCCGCCACAGAGGAGCGGAGCGGCGTTTTCGCTCTCAAGGGGCTCGGGGATGGGGATGACAAAGCGGGCGTTGGCGCGGACGCGGTCAGCATAGCCGCCGTTGCGGTGGACGCAGGTGCCCTCGGACTCGAGGCAGAGATTCTCCATGCCGCGGGTACACCACTCGCAGATGCCGCAGGAGTTGGACTGCCAGCCGAGGCCGACGCGCTGGCCGGGCTCAAGGCCGCGGACGCGCGCGCCGAGGGCTGCGACCGTGCCGACAATCTCATGGCCGGGAATGAAGGGGAATTGACTGATGCCCCAATCGTTGGCGATGAGATGAAGATCGCTATGACAGATGCCGCAGTGGGTGATGGCGATCTCAACCTCCTGCGGTCCCAGTTCACCGGGATCGTAGCGAAAAGTGAGAAGCTCAGCGCCCGCTGCATGTGCTGCAAGTCCTTTGATTTGTTCCATGGTGGTTCTGGATTCCTCGCTGGGAGTGGAGGCGGGCGTGCTCAGACGGCAAAGAGCGGGCCCGAACGTTGGATTGCGTCCTTCACTGGCATCCCTAGTTTAAACCGCCGCCGGGCTCAATGTGGAGGTTGAGGATCTGGAAACCGGCCAGGAGGCCATCGGCGGGGGCCTGTGCGGTGAGCTCGGCGGACTCGCCGCTGAGGGTCACCTCCTGGGCGGCGCGCTGGGGTTCGAGGGCATTGGCGACGGAAAGCGGCAGGCTGGTAAGGGTTTGGCCGGTCATGCCGGCCTGGGCTTCAGGCACGAGGAGGCTGATATAGACGCGGTCAGCGGGGTGGAGGCGGCGGGATTGTGCGAGGAGTGTGTCAATGTCAGGGCTTCGTTCGGAAGACCTGGGCTGGTCCAATGTACGGTCTAGCGTGCCAGAATCTGAGACGAGGAGGCGCAGATTTCCGGGGGCGAGGCGAGCGGGGAGGGTGACGGGGATGCGGACGTTGTGGACGGGCTGATGCCAGGGACGGAGGGTTGCCTCGATCGTGACGGTGTCACCGGCGTGGGCAATGTTGCTGGAGATGAGCCGGGCGGCCTCAAGGACGACCTTGACGGGGTGGGGAATGACCTGGACATCAAGCTGGATGGCGAGGACGGCGCCGGTGCGGCCTTCGTTGGAATAGAGACGCTGGAATCGGTCGGCAGCCTGCATGGCGAGCAGGAGGGCGGCAGGATTCTCGCCGGCCGAGGACCAGAGATCGAGGGTAGTGGGGGGGTAGCCAGCGAGATGGACGGCGCCAGTGAGGTGGTAGCTGTTCTGGTCAGTGCTCTGGTTGGATTGAAGCAGCACGTTGTAGAGCGTGACCATGAGCGCCTGCGCGGTGAGGGAGGGCAGGTCGAGGATTTCGATATTGAGCCGGCGCGTGGCAGGCTGGTCGCCATGGACCGCGATGCTTACGGGAATCATTTGGGCGGTTGCGCCGAAGACGCCGCGGATGGCGGAGTCGCGGTCTTCAGTGAAGGCGCCAATGGTGGGGCCGGTGTTGACGATTTTGAAGGCGTTGAGCGGGGAAGCGAGGGTGGCCACGACCTGAGTGGTGGTCATGGGCAGAGAGAGCGGGCCGGCCTGCAAGACGGGGTGGCCACAGGCGAGCAGTTGCCTGGGGTCAACGTAGGTGACGGTGCAGGTGGCAGCGATTTCAAGGTCGCCGCGGACGAGTTGAGCGCTGACGGCCGAGCCGGGAACGACGCTGGCCCAGGCGGCTGCCTGAATTGGGGCGGTAACGGGTTGGGAAGAACTGCCCATGCCGCCGGCGGTGACCGTTTCGAGGCCGGTACCGGCCATTTGCTGCTGCCAGAGGCGAATGGCCTCAGGATGAAAGCCGCCCATGACGAGAGGTGTTTCCATGGCCTGCATGGTTTGCTGGTCAGCGAGTTGAAAGGCCTGGGGGCGGTTGGAGAGCGCCTGCTGCGGGGGGTGCGGCTGCGCGGCGGCGATGGGCAGGTCGCGGACCTCGAGCATCTGCTCAATGGGGGTGACGCCGGCGATGGGGTCGCGGGCGAACTGGCCGATGCGATAGGAGAGAGAACCGAGGAGGCGGTTGCCGATATAGACGGGGCTTCCGCTCATGCCGGCGACGACGCCGGTGTATTCGGGCTTGGCGCCGTGAAGCTGTACGAGGATCATGTCATGGCCAGGTCCGCGTGCTCCGCGAAGGACGCCGAGGATCTCGACATCCATGGGCTCGGGAGTGTTGCCAGAGAAGATGGTCCAGGCGGTGGCTTTGAGGCCGGGATGGACATCAGCGAGCGGGAAGACACCGCCGCTGGAGGGTGGGGGGCCGGCGAGGGGGGGATTGGCGTCTGCGGAGGCGGTCTGGGCGGTGAGGGGAGCCGCGGCCAGAGCGAGGGCAAACGCGAGGCTCAGGCGGGGCAGGAACCTGTGAAAGGGGATTTCCATCCGGAGCTTGTTCACGTCTATTAGAGTACAGCGGCGGAGGCGGGGGCACCGGAGATCGGAAGTGGAAGGGGTGTCCCAGGGCCCGGTTTATCCCGTATGCTGGTCAGCACAGAGGTAGCGATGTTCACAAAGCGGCATTTCCGATTCGATGTGCGAGGTTTTCGCGTTTGGCCTTGCCTTTTGGCTGTGGTGATTTTGTCTTCGGCGGCCTTGAGCCGGGGGCAGAATCCGCCACAGCCCCAGCAGCCAGACCAGGCGACGCCGGATGCGGGCGGGCCGGGAGGGGACACGGGCGCGATTGCTCTGCCGAAGAAGAAGGCAGCGCCGGAAGAAGCTGCGCCGGCGGCGCCGGCCGCGCCCAAGTTCAAGAACCCTGAGGGAATGAGCACCTATTCTCTGCGCGTGGAGGTGCCGGAAGTGACGGTGGACGTAGGGGTGCTGCTGGAGAAGACACACCAGTTTGTGCCTGGTCTGCGGCCGGGGAACTTCCGCGTGTATGAGGACGGGGTGCAGCAGAAGGTGATGGGGTTCAAGCGGGTGGAGGCTCCGATCACGGCGTTGATGATCTGCGAGTTTGCGTCAACGAATTACAGCTTTGTGTATGACATGCGGAACGCGGCATTTACGTTTGCGCAGCAGCTTCGGCCGCAGGACTATGTGGCGTTGATGACGTTCGACATGAATACGCGGATTGTGATGGATTTTACCCAGGACAAGCGGCAACTGGGCGAGGCGATCAACTCGCTTCGGATCCCTGGGTTCAGGGAGCGCAACCTGTTTGATGCGCTGTATGAGGGGCTGGACCGGCTGAACCGGATCGAGGGGCGGAAGTACGTCATTCTTATCGCATCGGGGCGAGACACGTTCTCAAAGATCAACTATGACAAGATTCTGGCGAAGGTAAAGGCTACGCCGGACGTGACGATTTTCGCGGTGTCGACCGGAGGCGCATTCCGGGTGATCACGGAAGACCGGCCGGGTTGGAACAACCAGATGCGGGATATGGATTATCTTCAGGCGGACAACGTGATGAAGACGTTTGCCAGCGCGACGGGGGGGATGGCGTTCTTTCCGCGGTTTACCGGAGAGATGCCCGACATCTTCTCGACGATCAACCAGAGCATTCGGGCGAAGTACCAATTGGTGTACCACCCGACGAATGCCAAGCAGGATGGAACATTCAGGAAGCTGCGGGTGGAACTGGTGGACGAGGAAGGGCAGCCGCTGAAGATCCAGGACGAGAAGCACAAGCTTCTGAAGTACGAGATCGTGGCTCGTGACGGGTATCGGGCGCGTCAAGAAGTGGAGTAGAGGCGGGCAAAAGCACACCCCGACCGGCGGTTGAGCGTGCTCAGCCGCCAGCCGGAGATGAAGAGGTGGAAGGAACGAGTTCTATTTGAACTGGTTGATGATGTCCCAGATGTAGTAGCCGATGACAAAGACCGTGGCGATGACCACGAGCCACTTGATGACCTTGAGCGCGGGCTCAACCTTGTTGACCTTGGCGGCAATCTCAGCCTGGGCGGCGCGTTCATTCTCAAATCCTTCACCCAGGAAGATCTCATCGTCCTCATCGCGGGCGAGTCTGGATTGATACAGATGGACGACGAGAAAGAGCAGCACCAAACCGCCCCAAATTCCCCACATTACGGGCACAAACGACATATTTCCACCTCCCAAGGTGTTTCCTGGCTACCGGCAGCGACCTGGCCGCCTGAAATAGAGCGGCCTTGAACGGACGGTAGCCTTTCGGTTGACCATAATAGCCCCGAAGCCTCAGGTTTGTGGTGACAAATATCACTGCCAATGCCGCGGGACGGCGAGGCGGCATCTGAGCCGGGGAGGATGCCGTGCTTCGGCGGGCCTGGAGCCGGGGGGAGGCAGCACATCGTGCGACTTTGGGGCTTCGGGGGGCATCCAATGAAAGGAACGCCGGATGCGGGCCTTGAATCCGGGGCCGGAGACCGGTAGAGTTACCAGTAAGGGTACGCAATCTAAAGTTTTGGAGAAACCATGGCCACCAGTACCGCCGCACCCACGCAGGAAACCGTCAAGAAGGCGCCCCTCGACCTGACCCCTCAGGCCATTGCCAAGGTGCGCGAGATTATGGCCACTCAGGACCCGCTGCCTGCCGGACTGCGCATTGGCGTGGTTGGGGGCGGTTGCTCAGGGTTCCAGTACTCGATGGCCTTTGAGAACCAGAGCGGCATGATGGACAAGGTTTTCAGTTTTGAAGACCTGAAGGTGTTTGTGGACGCCACATCGCTGATGTATTTGAACGGCTGCACGGTGGACTATGTGGAGACACTGGAAGCGGCTGGATTCAAGTTCGACAATCCTCAGGTGAAGTCGACCTGCGGCTGCGGTTCGTCTTTCAGCGTGTAAGCTGGCGCGGTTCGCGGCACGAGCAAAGCAGAGAAGCAAGGCCCGCCTCAATCAGAGAGGCGGGCCTTGGAGTTTGTGGGAAGGATGGTGGGCTGGAGGTTACTGCGAAGGCTGGGTTGGGGCCGTGGGCGTAGTGCCGCCTGGGCCGCCAAAGCCGCCCCCGCCGAAACCGCCTCCGCCACCGAAGCCGCCGCCGCCGCCGAAACTGCCACCGCCACCGAAGCCGCCACCACCGCCAAAGCCTGCGCCGCCCGTGTTGCCACCGATTCCGTTGGAGATGCTGGCCGCGGACTGGCCGATGGCGCCTGCGCCGCCGACGTTGCTCATCTGGTCAGCAAGCGGGTCATAGACAAACTCCCACTCGTTATAGTGGGTTTTTTTCTTGTAGACGAGGATGGCTGGCTTCTCGCTGCCGGGGGAGAAGCCGATGATGCCGAGGCCGCCGAAGGTCTGGCCTGTGAGGCCGGAGCCGCTATCAGAACCGCCGGCCGCGGAGGGGTCGCTGCCGACACCTGCACCGGCTCCTCCCATGGCACCCTGAGGGCTCCCTAAGCCACCCCCGCCAAAGCCGCCGCCACCGCCAAAGGCACCCCCGCCGCCCATGCCGCCAAAACTGCCCCCGCCGCCTCCGCCGATGCTTTGCGCGCCGGGAATGCCGCCCATGGCGCCTGGGCCAACGCCGCCGACCGAGGACCCGGCCAGGGGCTGGCCAAAGAATCCCATGGCGGTGGGCGCCTTGTTCTGGCCGAAATGGATGGGCTTCCACTCGTCTTTGCCGGTGGTGGGGTCAACGTATTTCTTGCGCAGGTAGCGGATGTTGGCGACGCCGGTGGGTTTGGTGAGCGCATCCAGATTGGGGGGATAGGCGCCGTTTTTCTTGTAGTACATCTTGATGGCTCGGATGTACTGCTTGCCGCGCTGCATGGTTTCGACTTCTCGGTCGCGCTGAATCTCTTTGGCGATTTTGGGCAGGGCGACGGACATGGCGATCATCATGAGAGCGAGCAGCACGATGACGGCGAGCAGCATATAGCCCTCTTCAGAGGGTTTGGGCCGGCGATGGGGGGGGGGGAGGCTGCTCATGGTTTCAATGATCCTGCGCGGCGTTCTGCGACAGTTGCAGAGTCTGGGTGTTGTTGTAGCTGAGGTCAGTAACCTGAACGCTGCCTGGGGCGATGGCGCCAATTTTGTAGCGGTGGTCTACGATTTCACCGGTCTTTGCGGTGAAGATGTCTTCGCCGTGGATGAAGTAGGCCTGAAGCTTGCGGTCTTTGGTCTGGGTGTAGCCAAAGTACTTGAGGTCAATGGCGGGCGGGTGGGGCACGTCAGGGACAGCGGCTGCGGCCGCGGCGGCGACAGCCTCTTCGTGCTCGCGGGCGCTTTTGGCCGGGGATTCAATCTCGACCGGAGCGGAATCGGCTGAGAAGATATTGCGGCCGGTGCCGGCATACTCGACATCTTCACTCTGGGCCAGCTTGTCAAGATGCAGGGTGGGGTCGATGCTGCTGTCAGTCAGCTTCTGGGCGTCGGGTCCGGCGGCCTCAGGGGAGGATGCGGCGGCGGCTTTGGAGGCTGACTGAGTGGGGCGCACGACCGAAGCGGCCTTTGGAGCCGGTGGCGGCGTGGAGGGTTTGGGCGAACTGAAGAAGGACCCGTAGATCTCGTATCCGCCGACGCCGAGGATGACGGTGAAGAGGGCGACGACGATGTAGACCTGCTTTTTGTTTTCAGTACCGAGGGCAAGGGCCATGGCTACTCACCCTCCTTGGCGGGGGCGGCCGCGGCGGCGTCGCCGGGGGCGGGGGTGGGCGGCAGTCCGCTGGCGGCAGCGTCAGCGGGGCGCAGCCAGGTGGAGACGCGCAGCCGAAGCTTGACTGAACCGCCCTGCTGACCGGTGAGGGACATGGCGCGGATGACAAAGAATGTCCTGTCGTGCTCGAGGGCATTGACGAAGCGCATGATCTGGGGATAGGCACCGCTGATGCCGGCTTCCATGGAGATCTCAGTGAGGTCGGAGCCGGGCAGTCCCTGGGAGTATTGGACGCCGGTGAGGCGGACGCCGGCACTGACCTGGAGCTCGCCGATGCGGGTGGCGATGGAGGAGTAGTTGGGCGGAATGCGCTTGAGGTAGAAGTCCCTGACCTGGTCGCGGGAGATCTGAACGCGCTTGTCGAGGCCGCGAAGGGGCGCGGTTTCAAGATCGAGGGCCTTGAGCTCAATCTGCTTGCTGGCCAAAGCGTCCGAGTGGCTGGAACTGGTTGCTACCCAGTCGAGGGCAAAGCGGACGGCGAGCACGATGGTGAGGCCGAGAAGCAGGGCAAATCCAGCGTAATGCCAGGTGAGCGGGGAGGTGAGGCGCTCACGCCACTGTGCAGTTGGGCGGATGCTCATCGCTGGTCTCCTGGAACGGGTTGGACCGGTTGAAAGGGCCGGCGGACGGGGGCAACAGTGCCGATGGGCCGCTGGCCGAAGGCTGGAGGGCGGCGAAAGGCCTGAACCGGAGGCGCGGGCAGCGGGGGCTGGGCGGGGGCCGCTTCAGCAGTGGCTTGGGGCTGCTTGGGGGGCGATTTGTGCTCGGCGGCGGCGACGGGGTTGTAGTCAGCCAGCAGATCGAAGTTGACGCGGCTTGAGGCACTGACGGGCTCGACGCGCTCGCCGGGTGCGCCGCTGGACTCAGCGTTCTCTCCGACGATGCGGGGGAGGAGAAAGTACTTTGAGTGCTCGAGGTTGGCGACGAGTTCGACGGCGCGGTCGCGAGGGCCGGTGACGCGGAGGCGGAGAGTGATGGTGCCGTTCTTGGCGCGGACCGGCTCGAGGGTAGAGACCTGCACACCGCCGGGGAGGACGGTCTCAAGGTCTTCCATGGCGAGGGTCCAGGAGAAGGTTTTCTCTTCAAAGAGGCGGTTGAGGACGCCGACCTGAGCGAGCAACTGGGCGTTTGCGGGCAGTTGCATCATCTGCTGGTAGTTTTGGCGTTCCTGCTGGATGGCGGCGATTCGGCCGTCGAGCGAGTGGTCGCGGGCGCGGGCATCCTCAGCGCGCTGATGAAAGAAGTGAAGACCGAGGGCGAGCAGGCCGGAGACCAGGAGCAGAACGGCCATGGAGATGCGCAGGTGTTTGAGGGCCGGTCCGAGGTCAGCAAAAGGCCGGGTGGCCAGGTTGAGAGTGATTTTCATCCGTGTGCTCCTGCCAGTGCGCCGGTAAGAGCGGCAATGCTTGCCTCGCCGAGGGCCGTCATGACGCCGGTAGAGGGGCGAAGCGCGAGATCGACCACGGCCAGCTCGGGATCGTCGATCCAGCTTGCGAACTGCTGCGCGGTGCCGATGCCGGCATAGTGAAGGCGGGTGGGGCGTACGCCGAGCTTGTCTTCAAAGTAGGCCGCGGCGACGGCAATTCCGCGCCGGACCTCATCGAGATGGAGGGCGGAATCTTCAGGCAGGTCGAGGGTGCGATAGAGCAGCAGGTCATCTCCGTTGGTGATGGAGGTGGTGAGAGAGACGCGGCTGAGGTTGGCGGCCAGGACGGGGTGTGGGGCATCGAGGCCAGCGAGCGCGGCGAGGCTTGAGGGCAGCACGGCGCCGGGCTCGAAGCCGGCGGCGCGGGCGGCGGCTTCATATTCAGCGAGGATGGCGCCGGGCAGCACGGCCGTGAGCACGCGGCAGTCGGTCTTGGTTTGGACGAGCACCTGGTAGCTGAGGCCGGCGTGCTCGACATCAAAGGGAACCATTTTACGGAGCCTGAAGCGGAGCACGGGGAAGGCTTCAGCGGGTTTGGCGGGGAGTGAATCGAAGTCGAGCACGAAGACACGGACGACGGTGTCAGGCACGACGAGGGTGACGGAGCGTGTGCGCGGCGCGACCTGGGAAAGGACGTTGCGCATTGCGTTGGCGATGAGTTCGGGGGCGCGCAGATTGGGCTCGCCGATGCCGGGCATCAGGGCGCCGGGGGGGAGGGCCTCAAAGGCAAAGGCCGCCTCGCCGGCCCCGGACAATGCGGCGGCCAGCACGCCTTCAGGCGAGATCTCGACCGCGGCCGGGGGACGACCGCCGGTCTGGGAGCCGAGTTTGATTTTGCTTAGGAGCGAATCCACTATCTTGAAGCCTCGATGAAGGTGACCTTGTTGATTTCCTTGAGGGTGGTTAAACCGCGGCGCACGCGCTCAAGGGCCGACTCGCGGAGAAAGCTCATGCCCTCTTTCTGGGCGAGTTTGCGGACCTCGGAGGTGGGTTTCTTTTCCAGGATCAGCTCGCGGATGGGATCGGTTAAGTCAAGCAGCTCATGAATCGCAGTACGGCCGCGGAAGCCGGTGCCGCCGCACTCCATGCAGCCCTGGCCCTCGTGGAACTCGAAGCCGCGCCACTCGGCGGGGTTGAGGCCGCTGATGTGGAGGGCGTCGTCGTCGTAGGTGACGATGCGGGTGCAGTGTTCGCAGTTGGTGCGCACGAGTCGCTGGGCGAGGATGCAGTTGAGTGCGGAGACAAAGTTGTAGGCCTCGACGCCCATATTGAGGAAGCGGCCGAGTACGTCAACGACGTTGTTGGCGTGAACGGTGGTGAAGACGAGGTGGCCAGTGAGGGCGGAGTTGATGGCGATCTGGGCCGTCTCCTGGTCGCGGATTTCACCGACGAGAATCTTGTCGGGGTCGTGGCGCAGGATGGAGCGGAGTCCGCGGGCGAAGGTGAGGCCTTTTTTCTCGTTGACGGGAATCTGGGTGATGCCGCGGATCTGGTACTCGACGGGATCTTCAATGGTGATGATCTTGTCTTCGTCGCTTTTGATCTCGTTGAGGGCGGCGTAGAGGGTGGTGGTTTTGCCGGAGCCGGTGGGGCCGGTGACGAGCACCATGCCGTAGGGCTCGCGGATGTAGCGGCGGAAGCGGCGGAGGTCATCCTCGGCAAAGCCGACGACATCGAGCGTGAGGTTGTGGAACTTCTCGCTCATCGACTCTTTGTCGAGCACGCGGAGGACGGCGTTTTCGCCGTGGATCGTGGGCATGATCGAGACGCGGAAGTCAATAAGGCGGCCCTTGTAGCGGACGCGGAAGCGACCGTCCTGGGGGACGCGGCGCTCGGCGATGTCGAGCTCGCTCATGATCTTGATGCGGGACAGGATGGTGGTGTGGTGCTCGCGGGCAATGGGGGCCATGGCGGCCTGGAGCACGCCGTCAATGCGGTACTTGACGACGACCGAGTCGTCGTTGGTTTCGATGTGGACGTCAGAGGCGCGGCGCTCGAGCGCGGTGAAGATGGTGGTGTCAACCAGGCGAATGATGGGGCTGATGTCTTCTTCGCTGGTGAGCTTCTCGATGGAGATGTTCTCGTCTTGATTTTCGTCGCCGGTGAGCACGTCGAAGGTGAGGCCTTCACTAGCTTCGTCGAGGACGCGCTGCGACTGCTCGGTTTTCTTGAGCAGGTCAGTGATTTGCGAGAGCGTTGCGACGCGGGGAATGATGCGATGGCCAAGGAGGCCCGAGATCTCGTCAAGGACCATGAGGCGCGAGGGGTCAGAGACGGCGATGACGAGCGCGTCTTGCTGCTGCTCAATGGGGACGAAGTTGTAGCGGAACATCAGCTCGACGGGGACGGTGCGCAGCAGGTCGTGCTGAATCTTGAAGTTTTTGAGGTCAACGAACTCGGCGTGATAGCGCTGGGCGAGCAGCTCGGCCTGTCCTCGTTCGTCGAGACCCGCGGAAAGCGGAGCAGCCAGCGGGCCCGCCGAGAGCGGAGCTTGCTGGGGCATGATTTCCGGATTGGCGATTACAGTTGCGTCATCCATAACGGATTAACCCTGACCTCCGGCCTGGCCCAGGGAGAAGATGGGCAGGTAAAGCGAGATGAGAATGAAGACTACGACCACGCCCATGATGATAAGGATGGCGGGCTCGATGAGAGCGAGAGCGGCGGCGAGAGCGGTAGCCACGTCCTCCTCAAAGAACTCGGCAACGGAGTTGAGCATCTGGGGCAATGCGCCGGTTTGCTCGCCCACGGTAATCATCTCAGCGGCGAGGTCGGGGAAGACGCCGGTTTTGGTGAGCGACTCGGCGAGGCTTTTGCCTTCGCGTACGGTTCCGATGGAGGAGAAGACGGCTTTGGCGATTTTGCGGGAGGAGATGGAGCGGGCGGCTGTTTCAAGCGAGGGGACGAGCGGCAGGCCACCGGTGAGCAGCGTGGAGAGGGTACGGGCAAAGAGCGCGACCTGATATTTGCGCCAGATGTTGCCGAAAACCGGCATGCCGATGCGGACGCCGTCGATGACGTCTTTGCCGCGATCTGTTGCGGCGAAGCGGTAGAAGGCGATAGCGACGATAACCCCGCCGAGAAACAGCCAGATGAAGTTGTGCTGGAGCCACTTGCCGAAGGCGAGCAAGCCGACGGTCATGGCGGGGAGTTTGGAGCCCATCTGGTCATAGAGGACGGCAAACTGGGGGACGACCACGGCGAGCAGAAAGACCATGAGGCCGATGACCAGGCTCAGGAGCAGGGCGGGATAGATGAGCGAGGCGGTGAGCTTTTTTCGGAAGGCGAGCGAGACTTTTTGAAAGCTGACATAACGCTCGAGCACCTCCTGGAGGTTGCCAGAGCGCTCGCCGGCGAGCAGGGTGGTGGTGTACATGATGGGGAAGCCGGCCTGGGCCTCAAAGGCCGAACTGAGAGCTTCGCCTGTTTTGACGCGGTTAGAGACGTCGTCTAACTGGGCAGAGAACTGGGCGTTTTTCTGGATTTTGCCCAGCATCTGGAGCGAGCCGAGAATCGGCAGGCCGGCGCGGATGAGGGTGAGGAACTGCTGATTGAAGATGAGGAAGGGCTCGAGCTTGACCTTGCCACGCCGCAGGCCGAGGCCGCCGCGGGCCTTGATGCTGAAGACGTGATAGCCGGCGTGGGTAAAGCGGGCGCGCAGTTCCTCGGCGGTGGCAGCTGTCTGCACCTGCTCCATTACGCGGCCGCGCTCATCGGCCAGTTTGATTACGAACTCTGCCATGCCTCTGCCTGCCGGATGAAGTGTGCCGGCTCTAGAGCGATTTCCGAATTCATGTGCCCACTTCGATGGAGTGAAGGGCGGCATTTTCTTGAGGAAAATGCCACTCAGCAGCATCGGCTTCGGCATACATCAATTCGGGAACCGCTGTCGCGGCTTTTGCCGCTCAACTCTCAGGGTACCAGTTCCCGCCCGCAGTTCTCGTAACAGATAGACGCGATAGAGGGATGGACCGCTCGGGGCGGGAAAGCGGGCTGCGAATCAGGCGAGTCTGGCTCCGGCGCGGGCGGGGACGGGCGCACCGTGGAGGGTGACGAAGCGCTGGGGCCGGCAGCAGGCGCGGTCGAGACGGGCCCGGTCGGCCTGCATCTCCTTGTCTGCCTTGAGGGACTGGAGTAGGGCGGTGAGGATAGAAGCAGCCGAGGGGTCAGCGGGGTTCTCGATGCGGTAGTGCATCCATTTGCCTTCGCGGCGGGCGGCGACGACGCCGGCTTTTCTTAAATAGGCGAGATGGCGGGAGATTTTGGGCTGGCTGAGGGCGAGGACTTCAACCAGGAAGCAGACGCAGACCTCGTGGCCGGCGATCAGGTTGAGCAGGCGGAGGCGAGTGGGGTCGGCGAGGGCGGCAAAGAGCGTGGGCAGGCCGGAAGATTGGGCGCGGGGGCGCATACGGCAATGATATACGCATTGACAGATATGTCCAGAGGGGGATATATTCGCGTTGACATATGTGAGGAGGATTCAAAATGAGTACCTCAACGCCGATGAAGGAAGAAGTGCAGCAGAAGTACGGCAGCGCGGCGCGCGCGATCAGTGAAGAGGGAACGCTGGCGGCTTGTTGCGATCCCGGGCTGCGGTGCTGCGACCCGATTACGACGAATTTGTACAGCGCCGACCAGATGGGATCGATCCCGGCCAAGGCGGCGCTGGCTTCGCTGGGGTGCGGGAATCCGACGGCGCTGATTGAGCTGAAGGCGGGCCAGACGGTGCTGGATCTTGGCTCAGGCGGCGGCATTGACGTGCTGCTCTCGGCGCGGCGGGTGGGGCCAACGGGCAAGGCGTACGGGCTGGACATGACGGACGAGATGCTGGCGCTGGCGCGTGAGAATCAGCGCCAGGCGGGCGCGGAGAATGTGGAGTTTCTGAAGGGCGAGATGGAGAACATTCCGCTGGCGGACGATTCAGTGGATGTTGTGATTTCGAATTGCGTGATCAATCTCTCGGCGGACAAGAGCCGCGTGCTGCGGGAGGCGTTTCGCGTTCTGCGGCCCGGCGGGCGGTTTGCGGTTTCAGATGTAGTGGTGCGGGGCGAGGTTCCCGACGCGGTGAGGCAGAGCATGCTGCTGTGGGTGGGCTGCATTGCCGGAGCGCTGGAGGTGGAGGACTATCGCGGCAAGCTGCTGGCAGCGGGCTTCAGCGATGTGGAGTTTGAGTCGACGCGGACCTACAACATTGAAGACGCGCGGCAGTTTTTGACCGAGGCCGGGGTGGCGGTGGACGAGATTGCGCCGCAGGTGGAGGGCAAGTTTATGAGCGCGTTCATTCGCGCAACAAAGCCGGTGGCCGTTGCGCCGGGCGGGTGTTGCGCGCCGGGTTGCTGTGACACAACAACCACGAAAGGGACAGGATAAGCCAATGGCGCAGCACTACAACGTACTGTTTCTTTGCACCGGCAACTCCGCGCGGTCGATTTTGGCGGAGGGGATTTTGAACAAGAAGGGCAAGGGCGTTTTCACGGCTTACAGCGCGGGGAGCCATCCCGCTGGAGCGGTGCGGCCGGAGGCGCTCAGGCAACTTGAGCAGTCGGGCATTGCAACGGAGGGGCTGCGCAGCAAGTCGTGGGATGAGTTTTCCGGTCCGAATGCGCCGCAGTTGAATTTTGTTTTCACGGTGTGCGACAACGCGGCGAACGAGGTGTGCCCGTATTGGCCGGGGCAGCCGATGACGGCGCATTGGGGCATTCCAGATCCGGCAGCGGTGAAGGGCACGCCGGAGGAGATTGAGCGGGCATTTCGGGACGCGTTCTCGATCCTGGACCGGCGCATCCAATTGTTTTTGTCGTTGCCATTGGCCACACTGGACAGCTTTGCGATCAAGAGAGAGATCGACAGCATCGGCAAGCAATAAATCTCATCCGGTCGCGCATAGTCGCGGCCTTATCAACCACGGCACATGAGGGCCGATAAGAATGTCGAGCACACGTTCGACGCAAAGCCAGATTTGCGCCCCGCTAGTCCGCAAGAAGCTTTCGTTTCTCGATCGCTATCTGACGCTTTGGATCTTTTTGGCTATGGCGATTGGCGTGGCGATGGGCCACATTGTTCCGGGCGCTGCCGGATTCGTGAATCGCTTTCAGAGCGGGACGACGAATATTCCTATTGCCATCGGGCTGATTATCATGATGTTTCCGTCGCTGGCGAAGGTGCGATACGAGAAGCTGGGCGAGGTCTTCAGGAACAGGCGGGTGCTGGGGCTGTCGCTGGTGCAGAACTGGATTATCGGACCGGTGCTGATGTTTCTGCTGGCGATTATTTTTCTGCGCGGCGAGCCGGCGTACATGCGCGGGCTCATCCTGATTGGTCTGGCGCGTTGCATCGCAATGGTGATGGTTTGGAATGAACTTGCAGATGGCGATACGGACTACGTTGCGGGACTGGTGGCGATCAACAGCGTCTTCCAGGTGCTCTTCTACAGCCTTTATGCATGGGTGTTCATCACGGTGCTGCCAAAGTGGTTTGGGCTTGAGGGCAGCGTGGTGCAGGTGAGCATCGGGCAGATTGCGAAGAGCGTTGCGATCTATCTTGGCATTCCGTTTGTGTCCGGATTCTTTACGCGCTTTGTTTTGATTCGCATCAAGGGCGAGGAGTGGTATCGCACGAGATTCATTCCGAGAATCAGTCCGCTGACGCTGTTCGCGCTGCTGTTTACCATTCTGGTGATGTTCTCGTTGAAGGGCGATCTGATTGTGCGCCTGCCGCTGGATGTGGTGCGCATCGCCATTCCGCTGGTGATCTATTTCCTGATCATGTTCCTGGTGAGTTTCTGGATGGGCAAGCGGCTGGGCGCCGATTATGCGCAGTCGGCGACGCTCTCGTTCACGGCCGCGGGCAACAACTTTGAGCTGGCGATTGCGGTGGCCGTGGCGGTGTTCGGGCTCAAGTCCGGCGAGGCGTTTGTGGGCGTGGTGGGTCCGCTGATTGAAGTGCCGGCACTGATCGGGCTGGTGAACGTCGCGTTCTGGATACGCAGGCGGTACTACATGGCGAAAGATGGCGCGCTGGAGGCTTGCCCCGCGGAGAATCTGCCATAGGCAAACGGCCTGCTCCTAGAGAATCTTCGCCGTCTGGTCAAGTCTCCTCAATGTATTCTGATTGCGTTCCCCAACTGATCGGGAGCGAAGGAGGCCGGCTTGGCGCAGGCGATGGATATGGCACGGCAAGAGAGACCGCTTGGCGTGGGTTTCGGCATGGGCATCGTCTCGGCGTTGCGCGGGCGTTGGCGGGTGGCAACAGGGGGAGCTGTTCTGGCGCTCGCCGGAGTGCTGGCTGCAGGACTGCATGGCGGCCGGCCGGCTGCGGTGGTGGTTCCTTATCCGCATGAGCTGGCGCAGGTGAGCTTTGCCGTGGCGGGGGATGTGATTCCGCATGAGCCGGTGCGGGCCGCGGCAGTGGCGGCGGGCGATGGAGCGCAGGGCTGGGGATCGCTGTTTGCCGACGTGAGCGACGTGTTCAAGCGGGTGGATTTCGGATTTGTGAACATGGAGACGCCGGTAGCACCGGCGCATTCGAAGGGGTCAAAGCCGTTCATGTTCGACGCGCCCGTGGTGCTGGTGGAGGCGCTGAAGGCGAACGGCATCAAGATTGTTTCGTTTGCGAATAATCACGTGATGGACCAGGGGTGGGCGGGGTTTGCCGAGACGCGTGAACACCTGCGCGAACAAGGGATGCTGTTTGCCGGATCGGGCGATACGGCGCAGCAGACGTGGCAACCGGTGATCACGGAGGCGAATGGCATCAAGGTGGGCTGGCTGGGGATGACGCGGTGGTTGAATGGGAATCGGAACCCGGATAAAGACGATCAGCCGCATGTGAATGTTTTTCCGTATCCGGGCGAGGCGGGCGGGGCGCAGGGAATGGATGAGGCCGGGGTGTTGGCGGCTATCAAGCAGGCGCAAACGCAGTGCGATTTGCTTGTGGTGTCGATTCACTGGGGGATTGAGTACGCGCCGGCGCCGCAACCGGAGGATGTGGAGACGGCGCACAAGATGCTGGAGGCTGGGGCGAGCGTGATAGTGGGGCACCATCCGCACGTGTTGCAACCGGTGGAGACGTACCGGACCGCGGATGGGCGGGATACAGTGATTTTTTATTCGCTGGGGAATTTTTTGTCGAATCAGTCGCGGAGTTATGTGGACGGGCTGATGCCGGATAAGGATGGCGATCCGCGGGACTCGATGATTGGATTGTTCTCGGCGGTGAGGAAAGATTATGGGCCGGCGGGCGTGCGGGTGGAGCTGGGGCATGTGGGGATTTTGCCGGTGTGGGGCGAGAACAATCGCAACCAGCTGGCGACGGGACGGGCCAGGACGCCGGTGATTCACCCGGTGCTAATTGACCGCGAGATGCCGCGGCTGCAGGCGCGGCTGGATGAGTTGAACAAGATTGCCGAACTGGGCAAGGTGACTACGCCGGCGACGCCGCTGAGCACGGAGCAGCAGAAGGAGTTTATCGAGGTGACGACGCAGCTAAAGCTGTTGAGCGATCGCCGAACTCTGCTGTTGGCGCGGACGGGCGACGAGTATGTGACCGATGTGCCGAAGCCGGCGGGGAAGCTTTAACGCTTACTCTTCGTCGTTGAGGTCGGCCTCTTCAAGTTCTTTCCTGTCGTCGGAAAGGATCTGCCAGAGGGCTGTGCCGTACTCTTCCCAGTCGCTGTGCCCGCAGGCAGAGCAGGCGTATTCACGAATGTCGCGGCCGGAGGAGGTGTCTTTCTCGGTCATGCGCATTTGTTCGCCGCATTTGACGCAGATCATGGGTTTCTCCGCAACCAGTCTGGCGCTGGGTGGGGGATGAAGTCAATAGCCGCTGGCGACCAGCCAGGATTCAGTGAGATCGAGGCTGGGTTTTTGGGCCTGGAGCTGGGCGTGGGCTAGCTTGACGAGGACGTCGGCCTCGACGTTGACGGGTGCGCCGGGGGCGAGGGTGTGGAGGTTGGTGCGCCAGTAGGTGAGGGGGAGGATGGCGATGGAGATGGCCTCGCCGTCGAAGTCGGCGATGGTGAGCGAGATGCCTTCAACGGCGACGGAACCTTTGTGGACCATCCAGGGCCGGACGTTTTGGGGGACGCGGACTTTGAGGGTCCAGTCAGTGGTCTGGCGGTCAAAGGCCGGATCGGATGGGGAGATAACTGATTCAAGGGAAAGAAGTTGGCCGCAGCCATCGACATGGCCCTGGACGATGTGTCCGCCGAGGGGACTGCCGGCGGCGGTGGGCAGTTCGAGGTTGACTTTGGCTCCGGGGGCGAGGGCGCCGAGGGAGGTTTTGTCGAGGGTTTCCTGGGCGAGGTCGGCGTGGAAGAGGGTGGGGTCCACGTCGAGGGCGGTGAGGCAGACGCCGGAGACGCCGAGGGAGTCGCCTTCGCGGAGACGGGCGGCGAGGTCGGGGGCCTGGACGGTGATGCGGCGGACGCCGCCGCGGGATTCAAGGCTGAGGAGGGTGCCAGTTTGCTCGATGATGCCGGTGAACATGGTTCCATTTTACAAGGGTCAGAGATCAGAGATCAGAGATCAGGGTCAGCGAACAGGGGGTTACTGGGTAGTCAACTTTTGATTGCAAAGGTTTGCTTCTAAGGTGCGGTAAAGGGGCCAAAGGTTTGCTTGTATGGTTCGGTTTAGCGCCAAAAGGTTTGCTTAAGTGGTTGGGAAAAATGTCATTCGGAACCTTGGAATTGACCCTTTTTTGAAATTCGGAACCATGCATGGTTCGACATATTGGGGGTTGGTTTGCTTTAAATTGACCCTGTTTTGCGCAAATGGCGTTGAAATGGGGGTATTTGGTGGCTTAAGGCGTTGAAAAGGCTTGGGTTTTCTGGATTTTGCTCACTGTGGGTTTGAGCGGGGTTAGCGGGGCTGGCGGGGTTGGCGGAGTTAGCGGAGTTGGCGATTCAGCGGGTTAGCGCCGCTGCGCGGCGTTAGCGAGTTGGCAAGTTAGCGGGGCTATTCGAAGACTGGCTTTCTGTGGCGGCGCGAAGTGAGCTGTTCCCTGGCGCCTGTTCTCTATTCCCTGGTCCCTGCTTCCGCGGGCCAGGGGTTGTTGAGGAGGGACGAGAGGCTGAGGTCGTTGGCGTAGCGCTCGACTTCTACTTCGGCGAGGGGGAGGGGGGCGGGCATGGATTTGAAGGCGGGGACGGCGTCAGAGCCCATGATTTGAGGGGAGACGAAGAGCTGGAGGCGGTCAACCAGTTTGGCGGCTAGGAGCGCGGTGTTGAGGCGGGTTCCGGTTTCGGAGAGGAGGGACAGGATGCCTTGTTCGCCTAGTTTGGCGAGGAGTTGGTCTAATGGGACGCGGCCGGCGACGGCTGGGAGGACTTCTACGCGGAGGCCGCGGGCGCGGAGTTCCTGGATGCGGGGCTCGTCGTTGGAGACGGTGAAGATTTGGACGTCGTGGTTGGCGGTGGCGACGAGCTTGCAGTCCAGCGGCATGCGGAGGGCGGAGTCGAGGACAAGGCGCTGGAGGGGACGGCGGCGGGCGAGGCCGGAGCGGTCGGTGAGGAGGGGGTCGTCGGCGAGGACGGTGTCAATGCCGACCAGGACGGCGTCGGCCTGCCAGCGGAGGGTTTGGACGGCGGCGCGGGCGGCTTCGGAGGTGATCCAGTAGGGCTGGCGGGGGATGTGATGGCCAGCGGCCGGCGCCCACCCCAGCGACGAAGACCTGTCGCCGGGGGCCCCGGGAGCAGGCGCGATGCGGCCGTCGAGGGACATGGCGACCTTCATGAGGACGAAGGGACGGCGGGAGGTGATCCAGCGGGCGAAGGGCTCGTTGAGGCGGCGGGCTTCGGGTTGGCAGAGGCCGACTTGGGTTTGGATGCCTGCGGCGCGGAGGGCGGCGAGGCCCTGGCCGGCGACGGCGGGGTTGGGGTCGATGGTGGCGGCGACGACACGACTGACGCCGGCGGCGATGAGGGCCTGGGTGCAGGGGCCAGTTCGGCCGATGTGGTTGCAGGGCTCGAGGGTGACGTAGGCTGTGCCGCCGCGGACGGATTTGCCGGCTTGCCGGGCGGCTTGGAGGGCGGCGACTTCGGCGTGGTCTTTGAGGTCGTACTGGTGCCAGCCTTCGCCGGCGGGTTGGCCGGCGGCGTCGAGCAGGACGCAGCCGACGGCGGGGTTGGGCGCAGTGAGGGCGATGCCGCGGCGGGCTAGGGCGAGGGCGCGGAGCATCTGGGTGCGGTCTTGGTCGGGGGTGGGCATGGATGGCGGCGTGAAAGTCAAGTTTACATTGGGGTGGGTTGGGTTCGGGTTTTGGGTGGCGAGACCGGCCCTTTTCAGGGCTAGGCCGATTCCGCCGATTCATAGGGGGAATAGGCCGTGCGAACTCTCCCTCCTTCGCAAGGCAATGCTTTAATTGGAGCGAAATATCCCTAGCTGCGAGGGGTATAGGAGTTGGTTAAGTCAAGCGGTCCGGCGCGGACTGGGTCAATTCTCTTCATCCTTCATTGCCGCGGCCAAGTCCCTTTTCAGAACCTCCCATTCGGTCTTTAGAATATCCTGGCAAGTCGAGACAAACGGCGCGTTGCAGCGGTATTTCTCCTCGGCTGACTCAGCGGCAAGGAAGGCGTACATGCATTTCTGAAGGGCTTCGTAGCGCTCGTCTCCCCTGTTCATTAGAAGTTCTATCTTTGTGCCCGCTTCGTAGAATGCCGCTTCCTGCTGGTGCTGGAGGTCGGGAGTTACTCCGAGGGACTGGAGCAACGCCATGGATTCTCTCAGGTCATTTATCCATGCCTGTCGGAATTCGGCAACTTTTGCGGCGTGCTGGAACCTTATTTGGCTGCTAATTCCCTTGAGTGCATTCCGGGCGGCCCTCGAAGTTGCGCGGTAGGACAGCCATCCGCCAAAGGCTGCGCCCACGGCCGAGACCGCGCCAACCATTAACGCGTACAGTACGGTACCGGGAATGTTCATGGCCTGCCCCCTCTGTGGATAAAGTAAGGCTAACATAGAGATCGACGTAAACGGGCTCGTCCGAGCCATGCGCTTAGCTCGGCTGAAGAATGTCGCAGAGTCAAACTTCGAAAGCGGCCGGAATGAAGCCACGCCGCGACATCGGCGTTTACTGGGAACATTTCGGATAAAGTGCGGCGCGGTTACGGAGCTAGGCTCAATGAAAACGCGTAGACGAATTCTTGAAATGGTAGGGATGGGGTGCGGCACGACTGAAGTCGTGCCCTGTTACAAAGCATGGTGCATTTGTGCGCCGGGGCTGATTTCTGGCGCGGCTTTGCCGCGTAGGCGATTTTCAATTTATTGTGGCCGGTTTTTGCGGGGTTGAAACCCCCGCCTCCCTCCGTAGGGACAACGACAAAGGCAAATACAGATCCTTCGACTCACCACCCCCAAGCTGAAGAACGCTTGGGGCCCCGTTCGCTCAGCGACCGCTTCCTTTATTTGGGCTGAAGGGGGGTGTTGTGGGGAGTGGGGTTTGTACGCGGCTTCGCCGCTTGGGCGAATTCTTGGGAGGGTGGGGATGGGGCGCGGCCCGACTGAAGTCAGGCCCTGTTACAAAGCATGGTGCTTCCGTGAAACGGCGCTGAGTTTTGGCGCGGCTTGAGCCGCGTAGGCGAGTTTGAATTTCCTGTGGACGGTTTTGTGGGGGTTGAAGTCCACCCCAGCGACGAAGACCTGTCGCCGGGGACCCCGGTGAAACCCCCGCCTCGCTCCGCGGAGACAAAGGCAAATACAGATCCTTCGACTCACCACCCCCAAGCTGAAGAACGCTTGGGGCCCCGTTCGCTCTGGATGACCGCTTCCTTTATTTAGGCTGAAGTGGGGTGTTGTGGGGAGTGGGGTTTGTGCGCGGCTTCGCCGCGTGGGCGCATTTTTGAAATGGTGGGGATGGGGTGCGGCCCGGCTGAAGCCGTGCCCTTGTTACAAAGCTATTCGTGCGCTGGTATGGCGTTTCTGATGCCTTCAGAGCGAACCGTGCTGCGCTCCGCTTATCCGAGCAGGGAATCGACGAAGGCTTCGGGGGAGAACTCTAGTAAGTCGGGCATTTGTTCGCCTACGCCTACGAATCGTACGGGGAGGTTCATCTCTTGCGCGATGGCTACGGCGATTCCGCCTTTGGCGGTGCCGTCGAGTTTGGTTAAGAGGATGCCGGTGACGCCGGTGGCCTGGGTGAAGAGGCGGGCTTGCTGGAGGCCGTTCTGGCCGGTGGTGGCGTCCATGACTAAGAGGACTTGATGGGGTGCGCCGGGGATTAACTTGGCTGCGGTGCGGCGCATTTTGTCGAGTTCGTCCATGAGGCCGGTTTTGGTGTGGAGGCGGCCGGCGGTGTCAACGATGAGCTCGTCGATGTGGCGGGCCTTGGCGGCGGCGGCGGCGTCGTAGAGGACGGCGGCGGGGTCGCCTCCGGGGCGGGTCTTGACGATTTCAACGCCGGAACGGGTGGCCCAGACTTCTAACTGCTCGATGGCGGCGGCGCGGAAGGTGTCTGCGGCGCAGAGCAGGACGGAGCGGTTTTGGGCGCGGTACCAGGCGGCGAGCTTGCCGGCGGAGGTGGTTTTTCCGGTTCCGTTGACGCCGACCAGGAATGTCACCTGCGGCCCCGGCCCCACCTGCGGTGACACCTGCGGTGTGGCAGCCGCGCCTTGCGGCGCACTGGGGCCAGTGCTGATGGCCTGGGGTGCGAGGGCGGCGCCTTGCGGGGCGGTGAGGATGGCGATGAGTTGTTGCTTGAGGAGGGAGCGGAGTTCTGCGCCGCTCTGGATGGCCTGGTGGCGGGCGTGGTCGCGGAGGGCGGTGAGGATGGCGGTGGTGGTTTGGACGCCGAGGTCGCTGGTGAGGAGGGCGGATTCGAGGTCTTCAAGGGCGGCTTCGTCGACGGTGCGGGTGAGGGCGACGAGGGAGTCGATTTTGGCGGAGAGGGATTCGCGGGTGCGGGAGACGGCCTGCTTCATGCGGCCGAAGAGGCCGGGGGCGGGTTGAGGGTCGGGCGCGTCTTTCTTGTTGCCGAAGAGCTTCATCTGGATTGAGTTTATCGCAGCGATAGAGATCAGAGATCAGGGAACAGGGATCAGGGATCAGGGAACAGGGATCAGGGATCAGGGAACAGGGATCAGGGAACAGGGAACAGGGAACAGGGAACAGAGATCGGAGAACAGAGAACAGGGGGCTGGGGGTGGCGGGGTGGCGGCGGATTCAGAGGCGGTTGTGCTCGGGCTTGCCGGTGATTTGCGTGCGCCAGTCGGCTGAGTCGAGGCGGGCGGAGCGCAGGGATTGGAAGGAGGGCTGGCGGAGAGCGGCGCGGTCGTACTCGGAGTCGAAGTAGTTGAGGAAGGGGGGCTTTCTTGATTCCCAGAGGTCAAGGAGGGCGGCAACGAGGACGATGACGACAACACTGAGGACAAAGCTGGCAAGCAGGATTTCAGCGTGGGTGAGGTGGACGTGCATGGGGATCTCCTCTTGAGGATGGGTGGCTCGGCCGATGGGCGGGCCGAGGTTCTCTTACCTCATTAACGGATTGTGGCGGGAAAGGGCGTTTGGGTTCTGACTAAAAGTGCACACCGAAGTAATGTCTGGCCACCTGCCACCTGCGGTGGGGCCAACTGCTCGCTGGTCGCTCGCGGGAGGTCCGTGGGTTTCTGCCGGCTGCCACCTGCGGCGGGGCCAACTGCCACCTGCGGTGGGGCTGACTGCTCGCTGGTCGCTCGCGGGGAGGTCCGTGGGTTTCTGCCGGCTGCCACCTGCGGTGGGGCTGACTGCCACCTGCGGTGGGGCTGACTGCCACCTGCGGTGGGGTCGACTGCTCGCTGGTCGCTCGCGGGGAGGTCCGTGGGTTCCTGAGGACTTTCACCTGCGGTGGAGGAAAGCCGGGACTCTTCCCGGAGGTCTCCGGCTTTTGAAGAAGGAGGGGAGGGGATGGCCTGCGGCGGGTGGGTACTAGAGGCGGGAGGGCTGCGGGGATGGGAAACAGGGATACTTCTAGCCGATTGTCGGGGATTCCTGGTCACAAAAGCGGACAGGGCCCGACTATCGGGGACCAGACGGCTTTGCCCGTGAGGCGCCGTGATTTTGGAAAGGAACTGAAGGTCATGGTCTCTGAGAACTTCAACAAGATTTTTTCCCGGACAGTGCGTATCGCCAGGCTGGCGGCGGCGGTCTCGCTGTTGGCCCTGGGCTTGAGCGCCCGGGCCGATTCGCGCGCGATTGGCGAGTATGCGACGGTCAACACGAAGTCGGCCGTGCATCCCACCTCTGGTTTTGTGATGGCCCCGTGGGGCAATCTTGTGTATTCCGACAGCCAGACGAACACGGTGCGCGAGATTTTGTCGGATGGAACTGTCTTCGACAGGATGACTCCCGGGTTCACGCTGAAGCAGCCCTCGGGACTGGCGGTTGGCGGCAGCACCGCCCTGTATGTGGCCGATACGGGCAACAACCGGGTGATCGAGCTGGTGGGGGCAACGCAGGCGCATCAGGTTTCAATCGGCGCGCTGTATGGGCCGAATGCGCTGGCGACGGACGAGTTGGGCAATCTTTATGTTGTTGCGGCGGCATCAAATGCGATTATGCGGGTGAGCAGTGCCGGCCCGGCGCCTTTGGGGACGGGGGGAATCTCGTTGCTGCACGCGCAGGCCGCGGCGTACGACCATTTGAATGGAACGCTGTATATCACCTGCGGGCAGGATAACTATGTGGTCGTGATCCCGGCTCCGGGGTCAGCCAATCCGAAGGCGTACAAGCTGAACCTGGGCAGCAGCATCACTCTGTCAAATCCTACCGGCATTACGGTGGACGCGGCGGGCAACCTGTACATTGTGGATGCCGGGCACAACCGGGTGGTGGAGCTTCAGGGCGGGTCAGTGTCGGCAATCTCGACGCAGGGGCTTGTGGATGCGAAGGCGCCGGCGGCAATTGTTGTGGGGTTCGACGGGACCGAGTACCTGGCGAACGCGGCTTTGAACAGCCTGGTGCGCATTGCGCAGTTCTCGAATAATTTTGGGACGTTCAATCTGGGTACGACGTCGGATGTTCGGGTGATCGGGTTCTCGACGACGAACGCTCCGGCGACGGTGAGCGCGGCGGTTTATGAAGGCGCCGGGGTTGTGAGCAGCAACTTTCAGGCCGGGGCACTGAAGTGCGCGGCGGCCGGCGGGGGGTATTCCACCTGCTTTACCGGCGTTTCGTTCGCTCCGACGCAGGCGGGGGTGCGAGCCGGCACGCTCGCGCTGCTGGACCAGAATAAGAAGATTCTGGCGTCGATGCCGGTTTACGGCGTGGGCTGGGGAGGGCAGGCGATCTTCCCCAACACGTCGGCTGCGCGGCCCAGCATCGGCGGCACGGTTCCCGGAGCCTCGCCCGCCCTGGCGCTGGACTCGGGCGGGACCCTTTACATGGCGGACACGGCGCACAACCGGATTCTGATGCTGGCCAACGGCGTGAGCTCGGTGGTGAGCACACCGGGGTTTTCGCTCTCGAGCCCGGGAGGAGTGGCCGTGGACCCGGCCGGGAATCTGTTTATCGCGGACACGGGCAACGGCCGGGTGCTGGAACGGCTGGCGAGCGGGACCACGCAGATGGTGAGTCTCGCCCCGTATCTGCTCTACAGCCCGACGGGCGTGGCTTTGGATGGCGCGGGGAACCTTTTGATTGCCGATAACGTGGCTTGCAGCATTCTGATGAAATCGGTGACCGGAACCGCGGCGATTGTGTACAAGGCCAATGCGGGCGTGCATATTGCCCACCTTGCGGTGGACTCCTACGACAACATTTACTACGTGCCATCGAACATGGGCCTGGTGGTGGAGGTGTTCCCGAACGGGTCTGCCTCGGTGCTGGAGAGCCCCAACGATATTCCTGGCGGGATTGCGGTGGATGCGGCCACGAATGTGTACTACACGGACACCGCGGCGGGGATGGTGCATATTCTTTGGATGGGGCAGGGGCCGAGCGCCGCGCTGGCAATGTCGGGCGCGGGCTTTAACCAGCCGAGCGGGATTGCGTTGGACAAGGCGGGCGACATTTATGTCTCCGACGCCAGCGCATCGCCGATTGTTCTTGAGATCCGCAGTATCATGTCGGCGTTCAACTTTGGCTCGACCACGGTAGGCGCAACCTCGGCGACGATGCCGGTGACGATAGAAAACCTGGGGACCGGGAATATGCAGATCTCATCGGTTCCGGTGACGGCCGGTTTTAACCTGGCCGGCGATCCGACCCAGTGTGGCGTGGCAGGCAGCGTGGGCTCGGACATATCCTGCACGCTGAAGTTTACGTTTACCCCGGCGAGCGCGGGCTCGGCTGCGGGCTCGGCGAGTGTGCAGTACGCGGGAGGTTTTCCGTATCCCACGCCGATCTACTTTACCGGGTTTGGGGTGGGCACACAGACGATCAACTTTACGCTGGCGCAGCCCACCGTGACTTACGGCGCGAGCCCGATCACGCTGAGCGCGACGGCCAGTTCGGGGCTGCCGGTGACGTTCTGGCTACAGGGCGGGCCGGCATCGCTGAAGTGCAACGTGCTGACGATCACCGGCACGGGCGCCGTGACGATTGTGGCCACACAGGCGGGCAATGCGAACTGGGCGCCGGCGAACATGACGCAATATCTTTGGGTGAACCCGGCGACGCTGACCTTGACCGCGAAGAGCTACAGCTTTCCGCAGGGGAGCATCCTGCCGAATTTTGCTTACACGGTGAGCGGCCTGGTGAACGGCGATGTGCAGGCCAAGGCGTATACAGGCCAGCCTTTGCTGACGAGCACGGGCAACTCAACGGCGCCGGGGAGCTTCCCGATTGTGATCAGCAAGGGAACGCTTCAGTCAACCAACTACGCATTCAAGTATGTGAACGGAACGCTGACGATTACGAAGTCGAACACGAAATCGAACCGGGCGGCGGCTGGAGGTGAGGGGCTGGGGCGGTGAAAGGTGTAGAGGCAGAGTTGTGATGGGCATGAGAATCGCAGTGGACCGCCTTCTTGCGGGGGAATCGGCTGCCGGAGGGAGACCTCTTGCAGGCAGGCGAACGATCATGCTTTCCCACCCAAGCCGCAAAGGACGCGGCTTGGATGGGGCACACTTCATCGGGGGAGGACCAGGGGTGAAATCCCGGGCCGGGGCGCCCGGCACGGTCGAGATCGAATCGCAGTGGACTGCCTTCTTGCGGGGGAATCGGCTGCCGGAGGGAGTACGTTTGCAGGCAGGCGAGCGATTGTGCTTTCCCACCCAAGCCGCAAAGAGCGCGGCTTGGATGGGGCACACTTCATCGGGGGGAGAACCAGGGGTGAAATCCCGGGCCGGGGCGTCCGGCTTGCAGGAAGGAGTACGTTTGCAGGCAGGCGAGCGATTGTGCTTTCCCACCCAAGCCGCAAAGGACGCGGCTTGGATGGGGCACACTCCATTGGGGGAGAACCAGGGGTGAAATCCCGGGCCGGGGCGACTGGCCCTTTCAAAACCCGACTTTCACGACGGACTACGCAAATCCCGACTTTCACCACGGACTACTCAAAACCTGACTTTCACCACGGGCAGCTGAACGGCGCGTCGCTATTGCTCGCCTTTTCCGGGGCGGAGCATGAGGTCGCGGATGGCTTCTCGGGGGTCTTTGCCTTCGTTGAGGATGAGTTCCATCTGCTCGGTGATGGGCATTTCGATGTCGCGCTGGCGGGCGAGTCCGAGGGCGGCGCGGCAGGTGAAGACGCCTTCAGCGACTTTTCCGCCGAGGCTTTCGAGGATCTCAGGGAGCTTGTGGCCCTGGCCGAGGGCCTGGCCGACGGTGCGGTTGCGGCTGAGGGAGCCGGTGCAGGTGAGGACGAGGTCGCCGACGCCGGAGAGGCCGGCGAGGGTTTCGCGTTTTCCGCCGCAGGCGACGGCGAGGCGGGTGATCTCAGCGATGCCGCGGGTCATGAGGGCGGCGGCGGAGTTGTGGCCGAGCCCCATGCCGGCGGCGACACCGGCGGCGATGGCGATGACGTTTTTGAGGGCTCCGCCGAGTTCGACGCCGATGACGTCGGTAGAGGTGTAGAGGCGGAGGGTCTCGGAGGAGAACTCGGACTGGATGCGGCTGGCGACGGCGATGTCAGCGAAGGCGACGGTGACGGCAGTGGGCTGGGCCTGGGCGACCTCGAGGGCGAAGCTGGGGCCGCTGAATGCGCCGATGGGGATGGAGTGCCCGGCGTCAGAGAGCGTTGCGGCGATGACCTCGGTCATGCGGAGGTAGGTGCGGTTTTCGACGCCTTTGGTGGCGCTGACGATGACTTGGCCATTGTGGAGATGGGGGCTGAGGCGGTTGAGGGTGGGGCGGAGGAACTCCGAGGGGATGACGGAGACGACGATGTCAGCCTGGGCGACGGGATCGGTTTCCGCGGTGACGTAGATGGCGGCGGGGAGGGGGAAGCCGGGAAGGAAGAGGGTGTTTTCACCGGCGGCCTGGATCTGTTCGGCTTCTTGCGGGCTGTGGGACCAGAGGGAGATGTGGTGGCCTCCGCGGCGATGAAGGGCGAGGGCGATGGCGGTACCCCAGGCACCGGAACCAAGGACGGCGATGCGGCTCATGCTTGCCTCTTTGCGGCGAAACGGGATTCCGACCCGGCGAGGAGGCGGCGGATGTTCTGGTGGTGTTTGAGGATGACGAGGAGGGCGACGGCGCACTGGACGGCGATGTAGAAGCGGGGGCGTGGTCCAGTGACAAGAAGCCAGGCAAAGACGGGGAAGCAGGCCGAGCCGAGGATGGAGGCGAGAGAGACATAGCGGCTGATGGCGAGGGTGATGAAGAAGACGGAGATGGCGGCGAGGGCGGCCCAGGGAGCGGCGACGAGGAAGACGCCGAAACCGGTGGCGACGCCTTTTCCGCCTTTGAAGCCGAGCCAGACGGGGAACATGTGTCCGAGGACGGCGCAGAGGGCGGCGAGGGCCTGGAAGTTGCGGATCTGGTGGTTGGGGGCGAGCAGGATTCCGAGGTGTCCGCCGAGCCAGACGGCCAGACAGCCTTTGAGCATGTCAAGGAGGAAGGTGGCGGCGCCGAGGCCCTTGCCGCCGGCGCGGAGGACGTTGGTGGCGCCGATGTTGCCGCTGCCGACAGAGCGGATGTCCTGCTTTTGGAAGATGCGGACGAGCAGGTATCCGGTGGGGATGGAGCCGAGCAGGTAAGAGAAGGCCGGGATGAGAGAGAGAGCCAGGGGCATAACGAGAGAGTTTAGCAGGTGGAGGGGTGTGGCGGCAGCGGGATTTTTTGGTGGAGGGGGCGGTGCTAGAGGTTGGCGATGGCGCGGCGGGCGGAGCGGACCTCAGCGGCTAGGACCTGGAGGATTTTGAGCGAGAGGGTGGGGTCAGATTGCATGAGGCTGGTGAACTCGGCGCGGGGGACGAAGCGGCACTGGGCGTTTTTGGCGGCGGTGGCGGTGAGGGTATAGGGCTGGTTGCCGATGAGGCCGGGGAGGCCGAGGAGGGAGCCGGCGGGGGCTTTGACGTTCATGACGGTTTCGCCTTTGGGCGAGGTCATGGTGAGGGTGACTTCACCGGAGTTGAGGATGTAGACGCCGGTGGGGGCGTCGCCCTGATGGAAGAGGATCTGGCCGTCGGCGCAAGGTACGGGGGTGGATCGGCGGTCGAGGGCAAGGACGAGTTCTGGATCGGCGACAAAGGCAGATGGGTCAAAGTTCACAGGCAGTCTCCGGGAGAAAGGGGTGCAAGGCAGGAAGAACGCAAGAGTCAAGGATCAATAGGGGTATGTTTCCATCGCGGGGGGGCGATGGGTGGTGATGTGCGTCACATATTGATGGTTAACGAGGGAGGGGAGAGGAATGCTGGAGTCAGGCGGAGGCGGAGTTAGTCAGAGACCATGTCTTCGCCGGGGAGGATGGGGCGGGTGCGGTAGAGTTTTCCGCGATAGGCGAGGTAGCCCATGAAGGCGAGGGCGGCGACAAAGACGGCGAGCTTGATCTGGCTTCCGGATTGGGAGTTGGGGAGGGTCTTCCAGAGGACGAGGAGTACGGTTTGGGCGAGGGTGACAGCCCAGACGGAGCCGTAGAAGTAGCGGCGCTCGTGGCCATCATAGCGGGTGGAGGGGCCGACGCGGGGGAGCTTGCCGAGGGCTCCGAGGAGCAGGATGAGGGCGCAGAGGGGGAAGTAAGCCCAGGTGTAGATCTGCTTCATATACCAGACGCCGGTGACGGAGGCGATGGCGAGGGCACTGAGGTTGAGCAGGGCGAAGCTGAGGACGGCGTTCCAGGCGAAGGTGTAGCAGACGCGGCGATAGAGGGGGTTGGGGCGGTCCTCGTCAAAGCGGAGGATGTACGGCTTGCGCTCGACGCCGGGGAGCTGGGCGCGGAGGCCGGCGATGCCGGTGCCGAGGAGGACGGCACAGAGCCAGAGGAGGTTGGGGAGGGTGAATCCGTGAGCGAAGAGGGAGAAGGTGAGGGGGCCGGGAGCGAGGAAGAAGACCCAGATCCAGATGGGCCAGTGGAGCGCGCGATAGTAGGTTTTGTTGCGCTCGCGGAGCTTGCGCTGGTGGGCGTATTCGACTTTCCCGGTGTATTGCATTGGGGTGAGTTTCGCAGCCGGGGCGGGCGGGAGTCAATGGTTTGAGCGGGGTGTGGCGGCGGGAGGAACCCAGGGGGCGGGGTTTGCGTACGTGCTGGACAGGAAAGTATGGGCAAGATGGAAGAACGATACGACTGGGGCTGGGTGGAGGAGGCGGTTGCCGGAACGATGGCGACCTGGGACGAGTGTGGGTTGCTGGAGTGGCCGGCCGGGGAGCGGTTCAGCCGGGAGGAACAGAAGCGGCGCGAGAAGGGCTATGACGACGGGCTGCGGGCGGTGGAGCGGGAGGCGAAGAAGGCTCCGCGGACGCGGGCGGAGCGGCTGCAGGCGCAGCGGCGGGTGGTGGAGGTGTTTCCGAAGTTTGCGGCGGTGGCGCTCGGGCTGGAGGGCGAGGCGGTTGGGCTGCTGACGGATGGGTTTTTGCCGGTGGGGACGGAACTGGCGCGGTGGGCGAGGGGGTTCGATCCGGAACTGGGGACGGAGGACCTGATCCAGGCGTGCCGGAATGCGTGGACGGTGTGCGGGTTGCAGCCGCTGATGGGCACGGCGATGGGGCTGACGCCGTCGATTGTCGGGTACAGTTTGCTCTATCCGTATAGCGACAACTACCTGGACGATCTGGGGATTGGGAAGGCGGAGAAACTGGAGTTCAGCGCTCGGTTCAGGGCGCGGCTGCGCGGGGAGGGACTGGCGGCGCGGAACCGGCACGAGGCGCGGGTTTGGGCGATGGTGGAGCTGGTGGAGGAGGAGTATCCGAGGGAGGAGTTCCCTCGCGTGTACGAGTGCCTGCTGGCGATTCACCGGGCGCAGGAGCTGAGTTTGGCGCAGGTGAAGGGAGATGGGCGCTGCGACGAGCGGGAGCTGCTGGGGATCAGTTGCGCGAAGGGCGGGACGAGTGTGCTGGCCGATGCCTGCCTGGTGAGGGGATGGATGACGGAGGAGGAGAGCCGGCTGGGGTTTGAGTGGGGGGCACTGCTGCAACTGGGCGACGATTTGCAGGATGTGCGGGAGGATTTAAGACGGGGCGCGGCGACGTTGTTTACCCAGGCGGCGCGGCGGGGCGAGCGGCTGGATGGGCTGGTGAGGCAGTTGCTGAATTTGAGCGACCGGGTGGCGGCGCGGATGGAAGGGATGCCGGGCGGGACGAAGGCGCTGAAGGATCTGCTGCGGATGAGCTGGCGGAATTTGATTTTGATGGCGGTGGCGGGGGCGCAGGAGTTTTTCTCGCGCGAGCTGCTGAAGGAGCTGGAAGCGAGTTCGCCGTTCCGGTTTGATTTTTTGCGGAAGCGGCAGAGGAAGCTGGCGGGGAAGACGGGGTTGTATGGGGTGTTGATTGAGGCGTTTCTTGAAGCCGGCGCCACCTGCGGTGGGGCCGGCGGCTCGCTGGTCGCTCGCGCAAGGTCCGTGCCACCTCCGGCCACCTGCGGTGGGGCCGACGGCTCGCTGGTCGCTCGCGCAAGGTTTGTGCCACCTCCGGCCACCTGCGGTGGGGCCGGCGGCTCGCTGGTCGCTCGCGCAAGGTCCGTGCCACCTCCGGCCACCTGCGGTGGGGCCGACCACTGGTTGCCTGTGCCGCGGGTGAGTCCCGGCGCGAGTTACTTTTTGCCGGGGGCGGAGACGGGCGGAGTTTTTGAGTAAGTGAGCTTGAGAGTTACAAAGCCGACACTTTCATAGGAAGGCTTGTCAACGACTCCGGTGTAGAAGAGGGTGTACGTGTTGTTGCCTTCGGGGATAAGTCCCATGGGGGTGTTGATGTGGTCGGCCCAGCGGGATTTGGCGTCGGGTTGGAGATCGAGGCCGATGCCGGGGCCCCAGTGGATGCCGTCGCGGGAGACGCTGTAACCGATGGCGGTGGGGTTGTCAGTGACGGTGGCGCGGTCGTAGACGGCGATGTAAGTTCCGTCGGGGGTCCGGGTGACGATGGGGTTTTCAGTGTAGACTTTCTCGAATGTCACGGGGTTGAGCGCGGGAACGCGCTTCCACGGGCCGGCGAGGGAGGGGGCTTTGGCGAGGCCGACGCGCCAGTGCTGACAGGGCATGCTTTCAGTATTGGCGCTGCCGTAGAAGCCGTACCACTCATTGCCGACGCGATAAGGGAAGAACGAGTCAGTGCCCTGAAGGCCTTCCCACGGCTCGGTTTCTGCGTCGGGCTGGAGGATTACGGCGATATCTTTGTAGGGGCCGGCGATGCCGGCGGGGCCTTTGACTTGGGAGACGGCGCGCCAGATTTGGCCGTCGAAGTTTTCCCAGTAGACGGTGGGCGTGTCAGGCAGGCTGTTGTAGGCGACATAGAAGAGGTTCCAGTGCTGGGCGGCCTCGTCATAGACGGGCATGGGGGCCCAGAGCGAGGCGCGCGGATCTTTGCCGTCACCGGCTCCGCTGGACTCGTAAAGGGTGGAGACGCGGGTCCAGTGGATGCGGTCGTTGCTGGTCCAATAGGCCATGCGGGTTTTGACGGTGGCCGGGTCGCCGAAGACCTCGGTGGGCATCATGCGATAGATGCCGGCGACCTTGACGACCGATCCGCCTTCAAAGCCGTACTTGTTGCCTTCCGCACCGGGGGAGTGCTGGGTGATGACAGGGGTTTCGTGGGCCTCGACGAGGGTGAGGGTTGGGTACTCGTTGGCGTGGGGGCGCGCGATGGGAGGATGCGGGGCGGGCTTGGCGGGCGGGGCGGATTGGGAGTGGCCGGCAAGGGACGGGAGGAGAGATGCGGAGACGGCAAGGAATGCACTCAGGACCAATGTCTTTTGCTTCACTTTAAGAATCTCCCTTCAGTTCAATTCGCGGCCTTTTCCACGTTTGCCGAAGCAATGGCCAACCCCTTTGGCATCGACCTCTTCGCATTCACCCCGGTAAAGTAAACAGGCTTCAAATCCGCAATCGTCACGCTGCGTACATCCTTGAATCCGCGTTCGACCAGAAACGCCTCGACCTTTCCTTCATCAATCCCGAACAAATACTCTTCGCCGGTGAGCCGCGCCGCTCGCCGCATCATCTTCAGGTCCATGCGGGTTGTGTCGTGGAGCGCCTCGTTGTAGAAATAGTCGAAGATTACCGAACTGCCCGCGCCCGAGTGGTTCGCAATAAACGCGAGTGTGCCATCAACGCCCTCTTGGGTGAGGAAGTAAGTGACTCCCTGCCAGATAAAGAGCGTTTTGCGGTGCTCGCTGTAGCCACTCGCCAGCAGACGTTCGCCAAGCTTCTGCGTATTGAAATCCACTGGAACGAAGGTCACATGGGGAGGCAAAGGATCGATCACCTTCTTCAGCCGGGCGCGTTTCATTTCCTGCGTGGCGGGCTGATCGATTTCAAACACGCGCGTTTTCTCGATTCCTGGAATTCGATAGGCGCGGGTATCGAACCCGGCGCCCAGATTCACGACTTGGTCGAGACCATCGCGTAGTTCGGCAATGAGGTAATCGTCGATATACCGTTCCCGGCCAGCGACAAAACTGGTTGCTCCTGGAGCCATCCGCTCGTAAAGTCCAGATTGAATGATCAGCTTGCTGATGCAGGGACCAACGCCCTTGTTTTCCATCGCCCGGGCGTAGGGGTCGTAGCAAATCCGTTCGCCTTCCGGCCGTTCCGACTCGATGGAGCGCAGCATGGCCACGCCTGCCGCGGTGCCGCTTGGTTGCTTGTTTTCTCTCTGCGTCATCCCAGGTAACCCCTCCTTTTCTTTGCTTCTTCGAGATTCTCGATCTGTGTCTCTTTGCTCGAAAACCGATGACTGGAGCATAGTCCCTTAGAAGCGGAAGAGGTGGTTGATTTTTACGTAGAGGATGTGCTGGTCGTTCATTTGGGGGGCGCTGGTGGTGGGGAGGATGGGGAAGCTGGGGTTGCAGGCGCCGTTGAGACTGCGGGTGCAGAGGTTGCTGTTGAGGTTGACATAGTCAGTGGTGTAGCCGAGATAGAACGCGGTGCCGGGATGGGGCAGGTAAGTCAGGAGCAAGTTACCGTAGACGTCTTTATTGTTGGCGACGCTGGTGTAGGCGGCGTTGGGGAGGGTGGCGAGATATTCGCCGATGAAGTTGATGGACCAGGCGCGATCCATCTGGAGGTTCCAGCGCTCGACGATCTGGTGATTGTCATAAGTGACGGCGCCGCTGTCGGGCTGGGTGAAGCGGTCAAACTCATAACTACTGGCGAGGTTGAGGCCTTTGACGGGCTTGATGTCAAAGCTGAGCTGGTCAGAGCCGACGTTGACGGGGGAAGGGCCCTGGCCGGCGGGTGGCGAGTAGTTGATGGAGCTGCCGGCAAAGCCGGAATAGGCGAGCGAGACGGAGGGGGTGGGCGAGGTGTAGAAGTCAACGCCTGCGCCGGTGCCCTTGTATTCGACGTTGGCGGAGAGGGTGGAGTAGTCGCTGGGGCGGAGGCGGTCCTGACTGAGGCCGGCGTAGAGCGAGACGCCGGTGGAGTGCTTGAAGCTGAAGTTATAGGAGGGGAAGAAGTAGAAGTCGAGGGGCAGGCCGGTGTGGTCCCAGATGCGCTCAGAGTAGACGCTGGGGCCGTGGGAGAGGAGGGGTCCGTGGGCGGGGCGGAAGGTGTAAGCGTAGTGGAGGTTGGGCTGGCGGACATCGGGGCGGGTGAAGAATCCGGTTTGGGTGAGATAGCCGGAGGCGATGTCACTGTAATGGAACCAGAGGCTGGTATGTAAGTCAGAGTAACTTGCGCCCTGGAGATAACCTTGGCCGCTTTGCCAGGAGTTATCGGTGTTTTGCGTTTCAGAAGTGACGGCCTGGCCGGTGAAGGTCCATCGGCCGGCGATACGGGTGCGGTAGTCGAGGCCGCCGTTGCGGTTGAATGAGTTCATGTATTGCTGGTCAGCGAAGATGACGCCGAGGTTGGACTGGTGGCCGAGGTCGCGATTGACGCGGCCGACGTAGTAGTGAGAGCGGGAGCCGTAGGCGGGGTCGGACTCAGGGACCTGGCGGCCGGGGGCGCGGTCATCGACCAGGAGGCCGCCGACGGCATAGGCGCCGGCCTTGCCGGTGAGGCGCCCGCCGAACTGGGGCATCTGGATGTTGGGGGTGTAGTAGAGGTTGAGCGGAGTTTCAAAGTAGCTGGAGTTCTCAATAAAGAAGGGGCGCAGCTCAGGGTAGTAGAACTGGAAGCGCTGATTGGGCGGGGCGGGATTGTTGATGCCGATCTGGCTGAAGTCGGGATTGAGGGTGATGTCGAGGGCGAGGCTGTTGTGGAGGACGAATTTGGTGTCGAGGCCTTCGTAGCCCTGGAGGAGCTTCTGATTGAAGACGGGGTTGTTGGGGTCAACGGTGTTGAGCTGGCGGAAGCTGTGAGCGATGGCGTAGGGCTCGATCTGCATGTTTTTGCCGCGCTCGATGTCTTGAAAGCCCTCGGCGACGGCTTCTTGCGTGAGCTCGCCGGCGACGCTGTGTTTGACCTGAGGCCAGAAGACCTGCTCATCTTTGCGGGCGATGGAGCGCGCGAGGACAAGGCCCCAGGTGCGGGAGACGCCGGCGGAAGCGTTCTCAAAGCGGAGGCTGGAGAAGGGGATGCGCATGAGGATGACAAAGCCGGTGGGGGTGCGGGTTCCCCAGGTGTCCCAGACGGTGTCAAAGGAGAAGTCGGAGCCGGTTTGCTCAGTGTAGAGGGCGTCGGCCTGGACGCCGAGGGGGTTGGCCTTGAAGAGGAAGGCGCGGCGGCTGTCGTGGAAGGTATCGAGCAGGACGGAGACGGAGTCTTCTTCGCCGATGGAGTCGCGGGGGAGCATATGGGCGCGGATGACGGCGGGGTTGCGATCGGCGCAGACGAAGGCGACGTAGAGGAATTCGTGGGTATAGCCGAGATAGGCGACGGTGAGTTCGGTGGAGGGGGAGCCATCGTCAGGGTAGCGCTGGGTGAAGTTGGGGACGCGGAGCATCTGGCGGACGGCGACGGCGGTGGGGGATGCGGGGAGGAAGTCGGCGAGCCTGGGGGTTGCGGAGAGGACGGGGACGAGGACGTGCGGTGCTCCGCCGGGGAGGGGCTGGAGGACCAGGTTGGGACCGGCATTGTCAACGGATGCGGGTGGGGCGGCGGGGACGACGGTATCCGTGGAGGAGTTGGCGGCGAGGGCGGCGGGGCCGATGAAGAGAAGCAGGAGGGCGAGGCGGATGCGGCGGAATGGCTGCGGGTCGGGCGGAGCGGAGTGGCCGATCGTCACAGGAGCCTCATTGCCGATCGAGCGGGGAGGTCGCGATCGTTAGATTTTTTTGATGAAGCAAGTTTGAGTTGATTTTAACCGCTGAGGGGGCGTTGCGGAAGCGGGGCGGGGTTGGCGGGGCGTTGCGGCGGGGCGGTCATGAGGACTATAGCAGAATCACGATAGATGAACGCAAGGTGGCGACAGCAGCGTGTTGATTTCCTTAAGAAATCAACACGCTGCACACAGCATTTCAGGGCATGGGAGTCGTGATTCTGCTCTAGACTGGTTTGTCGAGACGTGCGGGGCAGGGAAAGGGACGAGGAATGGAGACGGCGATGGCCATGGTGGAAGTGAAGACGGAGGGCAGCATTGGGGTGCTGACGCTGAACAATCCGGAGAAGCGGAACGCGCTGAACACGGCGCTGATTGAGGAGTTGTGCGCGGCGCTGGACGCGATGGGGCGGGCGGAGATCCGGGTGGTGATTTTAAGGGCGGCGGCGGGGGCGAAGGTGTTCTCAGCGGGGCACGATGTGCGGGAGCTGCCGACGAATGGGCGCGATCCGCTGACGTATGACGATCCGCTGAGAAGGGTGATCCGGCTGGTGGAGCATTTTCCCGCGCCGGTGATTGCGATGATCGAGGGGAGCGTGTGGGGCGGGGCATGCGAGCTGGTGATGAGCTGCGACTTGATTGTGGCGGCCGACGATGCGACGTTTGCGATTACACCGGCGCGGCTGGGGATGCCGTATAACCTTTCGGGCGTGCAGAATTTTTTGAATTCGGGCGGGATGCCGCTGTGCAAGGAGATGCTGTTTACGGCGCAGCCGCTGCCGGTGAAGAAGCTGGTGGACGCGGGGATTGTGAGCTATGCGGTTCCGCGGGAGGAGCTGGAGGCGGCGACGATGAAGATGGCGGGGCAGATTGCGAAGAATTCGCCCCTGGTGATGGGGCTGCTGAAGGAGGAGCTGCGGCTGCTGTCAATCTCGCATAATCTGGGGCCGGAGACGTATGAGCGGGTGCAGGCGATGCGGCGGGAGGTGTATGACAGCGTGGATTACCAGGAGGGGATCCGGGCGTTTTTGGAGAAGCGGGCGCCGGTGTTTTTGGGGAAGTGAGCAAGGCAGGGAACAGGGAACAGGGACGTAGGGGGCCGGGCGGCTTCTTGCTTTTAGCTATCAGCTTTCAGCTCTCAGCTTGTCCTGTGCTGGGTGGGGCTTGGTTGCTCGCCGGGATGGATGTTTTTCTTTCCAACAACAAGGGGCGCGGGGACTTGGGGACTGGGGCGGCTGGTTGGGGGGCGTGGTCGTCCGTCCGGCATTTGTGGCTGGTTGCGAGTGGGAGGGCTGAGGTTCTTGGTATCCCCGGTCTGAAAATCCAGACCGGGGACACCTGGCCTTCGGCGGGGAGAACTCACCTTGGTGGTTTCCCACCCATGCGCGATGAGGCTGCGCATGGATGGGGCACGGGGCATTTGTGGTTGGTTGAGAGTGGGAGAGCTGGGGTTCGAGGTATCCCATGTCTGAAAATCCAGACATGGGGCACCCGCCTTTATGGGATGGTCAGGCCTGGGCCACCCGCGGGGAGAACTCACCTTGGTGGTTTCCCACCCATGCGCGATGAGGCTGCGCATGGATGGGGCACGGGGCATTTAGGGTTGGTTGAGAGTGGGAGAGCTGAGGTTCGAGGTATCCCATGTCTGAAAATCCAGACATGGGGCACCCGGCTCTCGATTCTTCGTCGCCGTTTACATGAGGCGGCGGCGGATTAAGTCGAGGGCTTGTTGGGTGGTCCATTCTCTGACTCTGGTGCGGTCGCCGCGGAAGGTGCGCTCTACGCAGTCGGTTTTTTGGGGGTCGCTGATTGCGATGTAGACGAGGCCTATGGGTTTCTCTTCAGTGCCGCCGGTGGGGCCGGCGATGCCGGTGATGGCGACTCCGAGGGTTGCGCCGGTGCGGAGGCGGATGCCGTGGGCCATGGCTCTCGCTACTTGTTCTGACACTGCGCCGTGCTGGACGATTAAGTCGGCGGGGACGCCGGCGAGGGTGGTCTTCATTTCGTTGCTGTAGACGATGGCTCCGCCGAGGAAGGAGCGGGAGGCTCCGCTGACGCCGGTTAGGCGCTGGGCGAGCATGCCGCCGGTGCAGCTTTCGGCGACGGCGAGGGTGGACTGGCGGAGGCCGAGCAGGTCGAGGACGATTTGTTCGAGGGACTCGCCGGCCGAGGAGTAGAGGTAGTCGTCGAGGGCCTCTTCCATGCGGTCGGCTAACTCGTCGACGCGTTGCTGGGCGGTGTCGAGGTTGGACTTGGAACAGAGGAGGGTGAGCTGGATGTCGCCGGCGTGGGCGAGGATGGTGGTCTCGATGTCAGTGTAGGCGGTGTAGATGGGGGCGAGGAGCTTGTCGGCCTGGGACTCGGGGATCATGGCGGCGCGGAGGGTGCGCCTGGCGATGTGGCGGACGGGCAGGACCGAGCGGAGGAGGGGCAGGCAGGCGGCGTCGAAGAGAGGGCGGCACTCGTTGGGCGGGCCGGGGACAAGCATGAGGAGCTTGCGATAGCCGGCGAAGGTGACGTCAAGCCATTGGCCGGGGGCGGAGCCGTTGGGGTTGGGCAGGATGGTGGCGCCCTCGAGGACGTCGGCCTGCTTGAGGTTGTTGGTGGGCATGGGGATGCGCCAGGTGGCGGCGCGGGCGTGGAGGGCGGCGACCTGGGCCGAGTCGCGGCGGAGGGTGAGAGAGAGCGCCTCGGCGACGGCTTCGCGGGTGAGGTCGTCTTCCGTGGGTCCGAGGCCGCCCATGATGGCGACAATGTCAGTGCGGCCGAGGGCGGAGCGGATGGCTTCAACGAGGTCTTTGAGGCGGTCGCCGACGATGGTTTTGAAGGCGACGGTGACGCCGATCTCGTTGAATTTTTCGGTGAGATAGAGGGAGTTGGTGTCCTGACGCCAGGGGGTGAGCATCTCAGAGCCGACGGCGATGATTTCGGACTTCATAGAAGCAGCTTACAGCTAACAGCGGACAGCTTACAGTTTGGAGTTGGGGGGGGAGTGCTTTTCGACTGTTAGCTGTCTGCTGTCAGCTGTTGGCTAGATCGTCATGCCTTCCACGCCGAGGTCTACTTCGTAGACGGCTTCGTTGGTGGCGAGGATGGCGGTGCCGAGGGGGGAGAAGGCGAGTCCGACGATGTTGAGGCCGGCGAGGACGAGGGAGGCATCGCCCTGGGGGGTGACGCGGACGATGCCGCGGCGGCCATGGAGGCAGGCAGCAAGGTAGACATCGCCATCCTTGGAAAGCGCCAGGCCCTGGGGGCGGCCTAGTCCGCGGTACCAGACGCGGGTTTCGCCGTGGGGGTCGATGGCCCAGATGGCGTCGTTGGAGGAGAGGGAGGGGGCGGAGACGTAGAGTGTGCCTTCGGCATCGACAGCGAGGTGATAGGCGGCGACGGAGGGCTCGAGGGTGGCGTGGACGAAGATCTGGCGCTGGCTATTGATTTTGAAGATGGTTCCGGAGCGGTCGCCGACGAAGAGGTTGCCCTCGCGGTCAAAGGCCGCGCCGGTGGCGACGCCCATGCCTTCAGCGTAGGTGGAGAACTCGCCGGCGTCGTCGATGCGGTAGACGGCGCCCTCGGCGCGGGAGGTGACGAAGAGGTCTCCCTCGGGATTGAAGGCCAGGCCGGTGGCGTTGAGGATTCCTGTGACGAAGGGGGTACCGCGGCCGTCGGGGCTGATGCGGACGATGGAGACGGGGGTTTCTTTTCCGCGTGGGCCGGAGATGGTGGCGTAGATCATGCCGGAGCGGCTGACGGCGGGGCTGGTGACGGGGTGGAGGCCGTCAGAGAGCTGGCGGGCGACGCGGAGGGGGGCCTGGTTGCTTTCGCCAGCGTGGGTGCGGACCTCGACCATGCCGGTGGTGGCGTCTTCAGGGACGCGGAGGGCGAGGCGGGTGGGGCGGCTCATGAGGACGTGGGCGGCGTGGCCATCGACGAGGACGAAGGGCGCGCCGTCAGGGCCAGGGCCGAGGGATGCGCCGCTGAGCTCGATTTCGCCGAGGGGCAGGGCTGCGGCGGGCACGATGTCGCTGATGTGCGGGGGCGGGAGGGTTTCAGCGGATTGGGGGTGGGAGCGGGGCATTGTGTGACCTAGATCCAGATGCGTAACAAGGATGCTACACCCAAAGCATACAGGCCGGCGGCTACGTCGTCGAAGACGATGCCCCAGCCTTCGGGGAGTTGTTCAAGCTGACGGGCGGGGAAGGGCTTGGTGATGTCAAAGAGGCGGAAGAGGACGAGGGCGATGAGGGCGTGGCGCCAATCGAAGGGGCTGAAGAGGAGGGCAATCCATTGGCCGGTGACTTCGTCGATGACGACCATTTGAGGGTCTTCGCGGCCGGACTCGCGGGCGACGATGGTGGCGGCGGGGATGCCGAGGAGGAGGGTGAGGGCGATGCCGACGAGGAGGGCGAAGAGCAGGGCGTGGGGGGTGGGATGGAAGACCCAGGCATAGGCGGCCCAGAGCAGGACGGCGGCTACGGAGCCCCAGGTTCCGGGGCCGGGCTTGCCGAGGCCTGCGCCGAAGAAGGTGGCGATGCTCCAGGCCCAGAAGGTTTTGCGGGTGGTGGGGAGGTCAGTCTTCATCGTTATCCTTCTCGCGGCCGCCGGCGAGGCCGGCGAGGTCTTCAAGGACTTCAGGGTCGAGGATGGGGGAGCTGATTTTGTAGACGCCGGAGGCCCACTTGCCGAGGTCGATTTTGCGGCAGCGGTCAGAGCAGAAGGGGAAGTCTTCGTCGTTGAAGCGGACGAGCGTGCCGCAGGTGGGGCAGCGGAGGAGTTTGGCGGATTTTTTCTTTGTGGCCATGGGGTTGAGCGGGGCGCATGGGCCCAGGGAATATGGTATCGCGGGAGGGGTTGCCGCGACGGCGGATTCTGGTATAGGCTGGGCGAACCTCATGGAGGAGAACCGTGCTGGATGCAAGGCAGAGCGACCTGCGGGATTTGACTGCGTATGCGCCGATGCGGTTGGCGCTGACGGGGATTTGGCGGGTGATTTTCGGATTGCTGTTGGCGGCGCCGGCGGGGGTTCTGATTTATGTGGGGCCGGCCGGGGAGGCGGGGGCGCAGCGCGCTGCGGGCGACATGCCGGCGTGGTGGATGTTTCTGGTGGGGCTGGGGCTGGGCGTGTTTGCGCTGGCCATGGTGACGGGCGGAGTGGGGCGCGTGGTGAGCGCGTTTGCGCAGGGTTGCTATCTGCGAGCGGGGACGGATGGGGTGGCGGTGCGGCTGCCGAAGATGGGGTGGTTTGGGCGGTTCCGGATTGTGGAGCACGCGTTCCGGTGGGAGGAGATTGAGCAACTGTTTCCGCTGACGCGGAGCGTGAATCTGATTCCGGTGGCGCGGGAGTTGCATATACGGGCGATTGGCGGGACGGAAGTGGTGGTGGAGCGGTTTTATTTTCAGGCGAGCGTGAAGCGGATTTTAGAAGAGCTGAATAGGATACGGATGCAGGCGGGCAGGTGAGGGCGCGGCTTTAGGCTATTGTGCCGAGTGTAAAGTTCGCTGCGTAACGGGGGGCAAATACAGATCCTTCGACTCACCACCCCCAAACTCCACCCCGCGGACGAAGACCTGTCCGCGGGGACCCCGGGCTGAAAAGCGCTTGGGGCCCCGTTCGCTCAGGATGACCGCGACGAATTTGTGAAGCACTTCGGACTCAGGACACTAGCAAGTAAGGGATGGGATGGATGGCGGATCGGCTTCTGCGGGGATTGATTGTGACGCTGTTCGGGATATCGACCACGCTGCTGACGGCGGCGGGACTGGTGTATCTGGAACTGAAGCAGGACTGCGCGATTTATGGGTTTGTGTATGGGCTGGTGATTCCGTTTGGGGCGATGCTGTCAGGGTTTGTGGCGGCGAGCGGGTACTATTTTGGATCGCGGCTGGTGAGCTTCAGGCCCGGGTGGGGCATGTTCGGGACGATGGTGGGGATTTCAGGCGGGAATTTTTTTCTGATCTATTGGCTGAAATATACACTGCTGCGGGTGGATGGGGAGCCGATTCGCAACTGGATGACGTATGAGGCGTATGTGCGGTACGCGCTGACGCATACGGCGTTTCAGATGGGGCCGAATAGCAACGGGCCGGTGGTGCTGGGTTGGGGTGGGTATGCGTATGCGGGGCTGCTGATTCTGGGTTTTGCGTGCGGCGGCTATTTTGTGTTCCACCTGGTCAGGTCAGCTCCGTATTGCCAGGCGTGCGGGCTGTATATGACGAAGCAAGGGAGCCAGGTAAGGTATTTTGTGCGGCGGGACGATCTGGCGGCGTGCGTGGCGGAGTTCAAGTACGACGATCGTCTGGGGCAGACGCGGAAGGCGATGGAGCTGCATGCACGGACCGGGGTGCGGGAGGCGGACCGGACGACGGGCTACTCGCTGCGGGTGGAGTTCAAGCATTGCGTGCGGTGTGGGCAGCAGTGGCTGGGGCTGGTGGCGAAAGAGCGGGTGAACAAGTTTTGGCAGCGGATGACGGGGCTGCGGTATGGGGCGTATTGCTCGGAGTCGGTGGATGTGATGGAGCCACCTGCGGTGGGGCCAACTGCCTTCGGCGAGTAGAACTTTCTTTTGCGGTATCCCACCCTTCCGCAAAAAGCGCGGAAGGATGGGGCACGGGGTCAACTGCCACCTGCGGTGGGGCCAACAGCCACCTGCGGTGGGGCCAACAGCCACCTGCGGTGGGGCCAACAGCCACCTGCGGTGGGGCCAACAGCCACCTGCGGTGGGGCCAACAGCCACCTGCGGTGGGGCCAACAGCCACCTGCGGTGGGGCCAACTGCCTTTGGCGGGTAGAGCTCGCATTTGTGGGATCAGTCTTTGCGTGCTGGATCAGTCGAGCGGGCCGGAGAGGATTCTTGCGACTACATCGTAGTCGTGGGCTTCGGTGATTTGGGCTTGGTAGAAGCGGCCGGGCGAGAGGGCGTTGAGGGGGCCGAAGTCGTTGATGTAGACTTTGCCGTCGATCTCGGGGGCGTGGTACTGGGTGCGGGCTTCCCATAACAAGGGTGTTTCTTCGCTTTCGCCTTCGGCGAGGAGGACGAGCTCGCGGCCGATCCATTGCTGCTTGGCGCGCTTGCTGATGGACTGCTGGAGCTTCATCAGCTTTCGCTTGCGGGACTCGATGGTGCGTTTCGGGACTTTCTGGTCGAGGGGGAAGGCGGCGGAGCCTTCTTCGTCGGAGTAGTTGAAGACGCCTAGCCAGTCGAATTTGGCCTCGCCAATAAACTCTTGCAAAATCTCAAAGTCGCGGAGCGACTCGCCGGGGAAGCCGACGATGAAGCTGGTGCGGAGGGCGATGCCGGGGACGGCGGCGCGGACTTTTTCAAGGGTCTTGAGGAAGATGTCAGCGCCTGCGCCGCGCTTCATGCGCTTGAGGACGTCGGGGGAGGCGTGCTGGAGCGGGACGTCAAGGTATTTACAGATGTTGTCGTGCCTGGCAATGGTTTCGAGGAGGCGGTTGGTGATGCGGTTGGGGTAGGCGTAGAGGAAGCGGAGCCAGCGGAGGTTGGGGATTTGCGCGATTGCATCGAGCAGCGACGCCAGCCCTTCCTTCAGGCCCAAATCTTCGCCGTAGCAGGTGGTGTCTTGGCCGATGAGGGTGATTTCGCGGACGCCGCGGGCGACGAGTTGCCGGGCTTCGGCTACGACGGACTCGAAGCGGCGGGAGCGGAATTTTCCGCGCAGGTTGGGGATGACGCAGAAGGTGCAGGGGTGGTCGCAGCCCTCGGCGATTTTTATATAGGCTGACGATTTTGGAGTAGTTAAGAACCGTGGAACGGTTTCGTCGTAGAGGTAGGTGGGGAGGAGGTGGGCCGCGCCTTGCCAGGTTTCTCGGGAGAAGCGGCCTTGGCGCTCGCGGGCGTCGCCTTCTTCACGGGAGGTGGCGTGAGGATGAATGTGGGTGCCGGATTGGCCCTCTTTGCCCATGTGGGTTTGCGCTGCGGCGCCGGAGAGGATGGTGAAGGGCGAGGGAGCAGCGATGGGGGCGGCGAGGCCAGCGGCTTCGAGGATGGCTTCAAGCTCGCCGGTGCCGACGACGGCGTCGACTTCAGGGATGCTTTTCTGGATTTCGTCGCGGTAACGCTCGACGAGGCATCCGGCGACGATGAGCTTGCGGGCCGTGCCGGAGGTTTTGTGGCGGGCCATCTCGAGGATGGTGTCGATGGATTCCTGCTTGGCGGTGTCAATGAAGGAGCAGGTGTTGACGACGAGGATTTCGGCGTCTTCAGGGCGGGCGGTGAGGCGGGCGCCGGCGCGGTCGAGCAGGCCCATCATGACCTCGGAGTCGACGAGGTTTTTGGGGCAGCCTAACGAAATAAAGCCCACGGAAGGGGCCGTGGGTGAGGAGGGTTTGGTCACATTTCTATTGTATCGAGAATAGGGAAAGGGCGTTGGATGGAGGGTTTTGGTTTGCCACCCATGACCGCGATGAGGCTGCGGTCATGGGTGGGGCACGCGGCCTTTTTGCTGGGTCGGGGGGCTGGTTGAGGGTTGTGGTTTCCCAGGTCTCAAAAGCGAGACCTGGGGCACCCGTCTTTTGTGGGGAGCTGTGGGCGGCACGGTTGAGGGTTGTGGTATCCCAGGTCTCAAAAGCGAGACCTGGGGCACGCGTCTTTTGTGGGAAAGCTGTGGGCGGCACGGTTGAGGGTTGTGGTTTCCCAGGTCTCAAAAGCGAGACCTGGGGCACGCGCCGACGGTGGGAGAACGAGGAATGGGAGAGCGAGCGGTGAGAGCTGCGGTGTTCTCAGGGCCCATTCATTGCGGTGGCGTCATTAGGAGCGGTCGAGGTTGTTGTAGGTGTCTCGGATGCAGTCGTTGACGTCGTTTTGGAGGGCGGGCCTTGGGCCGAAGTTGGGGGTGCCTTCGGTGAGGTTGCGGACCAGGAAGTCAGCGTAGTTGTTGGATTGGAGGGAGCGCAACGAGGCTACGGTGAGGAGTTGCTTCATCTCGTCGAGGGAGCGGCCGGCCTTTTTTCCGGCTTCTACTTTTTCGACCAGCTCCTCGATGAAGTTGCGCTGGTTGAGCATGACGGAGTTGTCGGGTTGCATGGGGCCGTGGCCGCCGAGGAAGTGGTTGAAGCGGATCTGGGCGACCTGGTCAATGGTTTTGGGCCAGAGGCGGGGGTAGCCGTCGGCGATGTTGGGGAGGAAGCAGTGGCTGGCGTCGCCGGTGGCGAGGGCGCTGCGCTGCGGGCACCAGGTGAAGAGGTCGCCGGAGGTGTGGGCGCGGCCGTGGAAGCTGAGATGGAGATCGAAGGCCGGGTCGGCGAGCTGATAGGTTTCGTCGAAGGTGATGGTGGGCAGGTCGAGGGTGAAGTTTTTCATCTCGGCCCGGTACTCGCGGAGCTGACGAATCTGGTCGGCGCAGAAGGCTTTTTCAGCGGCGGATGCGGCGGCCTCAGAGCGTTTGCGGAGGACTTCAATCTGCTGGGGTACGGCGTCGATGGATTGATTGAGGCGGGCGACGGCGAGAGACTCGAGAAGTTGTTTGGTGGGGGTGGTGGTGATGATGTCGACCTGGTTGCCGGTGAGCTTGTAGGCGTGATTGCCCTGGGTGTGGTCGGCGTGGAAGTGGGTGTTGATGAGGTAGCGGACGGGCTTGGGAGTGACTTCACGCCGGATCTGGGCGAGGAGTGCGGCGGCGGAAGAGGGGAGGGAGTGGGAGTCGACGACGACGACATCTTTGGAGCGGACGAAGATGGCGGCGTTGCAGTTGATGACGGCGCGGGGATGGGCCTGGGCGAAGTAGACTCCCTCGGCGGCTTTGTGGATGGTGAAGAGATTGGCACCAGTGGGCGCGGCGGCAGAGGCCCAGGCGGCGCGATGGACGGCGAGTTCGAGGACAGATGCGCCGGCGAGGGTGGATCCGGTGAGGAGGCGGAGGAAGTCGCGGCGGGAGGTTTCGTGGGTGTGCGTGACGTGATTGCGGGGATGGGTGTGGGCGTGGGAAGCGTTGCTCTGGCACATGGGGTTTGGGTCCTCCGCGTGATTTTCTTGAGGGGTCAAGAATCGCACTCCATTCTGGACCATGCGAGGGCGGATGGCAATGGAGGAGTTGGGAATTGGGGGCGAGCGCTCGGTGTTAAAATTGAGCAGTGCCGGGTCCTACGCGACGTAATCCCGCCAACCCCGCCAGGTCCGGAAGGAAGCAACGGTAACGGGCTAGTACGGGCGCAGTAGGTCACCCGGTACTTTTTTGCGGCCGAAGAACAGGGACCAGGGACTTAGGGACCAGGGACTTAGGGGCTCGGTTATTGGTTCGAGATTTGCCGGTGGAGCCGGCGCCAGGAGAAATTCATTGAGTCTTACAGTTCGTCCGATAGTGGGCAGGCGCGCGAAGATTACGGCGCTGGGCACGTATGTTCCCCCCGACATTCTTACCAATCAAGATCTTGAACGCATGGTGGACACGAACGACCAGTGGATTATGGAACGGACTGGGATTCGTGAGCGGCACGTGCTGGCCAAGGGGCTGGGCGTGAGCGACATCTGCGCCGAGGCGGCGAAGAAGTGCCTGGCGGCGCGGGGGATTGCGGCGGACAAGATTGGCGAGTTCGGGATTGAGCTGATTATTGTGGGCACGGTGACGCCGGACATGATGTTTCCGGCGACGGCTTGTCTGGTGCAGGACAAGATCGGGGCCAAGGGGGCGTGGGGATTTGACGTTTCCGGCGGGTGCTCTGGATTTGTGTTTGCCTTGCAGGCGGGCGTGAAGATGGTGGAGAGCGGGGCGCACAAAAAAGTGTTGGTATGCGGCGCGGACGCGAATACCCGCATGACGGACTATACCGACCGGACGACGTGCGTGCTGTTTGGCGACGGCGGCGGGGCGGTGCTGATTGAGCCATGCGAAGAGGGCGAGATTGGGTTCATCGATTTTGAGCACGAGGTGGACGGGGCGGGCGGCGTGAGCCTGAACCTGAAGGGCGGCGGCAGCCTGAACCCCTCGAGCCACGAGACGGTAGACAAGAAGATGCACTACATCTACCAGGACGGGCCGGCGGTATACAAGTTTGCGGTGCGCAAGATGGCCGAGGCTACGGCGAAGGTGCTGGCTCGGAATGGCGTGACGGGGGCGGATTTGGGATGCTTTATTCCGCACCAGGCGAACAAGCGGATTATTACGGCGACGGCGGACCGGCTGGGGATGGACCCGGAGCGGGTGATTATCAACATTGAAAAGTATGGGAATACGTCGGCGGGGACGATTCCGCTGGCGATGGAGACGGCGGTGGAAGAAGGGAAGCTGAAGAAGGGCGACCTGGTTCTGCTGGCGGCGGTGGGCGCGGGATTTACGGTGGGTGCGGCGCTGCTGCGGTGGGAGATCTAAAAGCAGCTGACAGTGGACAGCTGACAGTTGACAGTTTTTTTTACCGATGCTGCGCATCGATTCAAAGTGGCCGGCCCTTCACAGGGCCGGCTTTTTTGCGGGTGCGCTCACTTCAGTTACTGGGGTCCGGTGAAGGTGTATTCCGGCAGTGCGCCACACTGTGCGGCGAGGCGGAAGAAGGTGCGCATGGCTTCAAGGCATTCTTCGTCGAGGGTGTAGTGGATGTTGGCGGTGAGGTAGGTGCGGATGGTTTGCTCGGAGAGGGGGAGCTGGCGGGACCACTCGGCGACGAGGGGGTCAATGTTCTGGAGGCCGTGGTTGCGGGATTGGATGAAGTCGTTGGCGATGGTCTCGTCCAGAGGGCTGGGCAGGACTTTGGATTGTGGGGCGGCGGCCCAGATGGCGGAGACGAAGGGGAGTCCGGTGAGGGTGTGCCACTCCTGGGCGAGGTCGTGGTAGATGAGGTCTTCGTGGGTGCGTTCGAAGCGGTTGGCGCGTTCTTCAAGGGCGAGGAGAGCGGGGTCGCCGATGACGATGGCGGCGTCAGCGGCAGCGAGCATGGAGTCGAGGTCGGCGGACCTGGGGATAAATGGGACGTTGGGGTTGCCCCAGGCGTGGAAGAGGATGCGGGAGTGGGCGATGGTGGAGCGGGAAGCGGTGTCAGCAGCGACGGAGCGAATGGCCGCGAGGGGCTGGCCGGCGCGGCGGACGAGGAGCAGGGAGCGGACCAGGCCGCGGGAGGCGATGGTGCAGCCGGGGAGAATGCGGAGGCCGGGGGTGGTGGCGAGGGCGGCGATGGGGACGAGGCCGAGGTCGGCGGCGCCGGAGGCCAGGCGCTGAGCGCACTCGGAGGGGAGCATCCAGGCGAGGTCGTACTTTTCAGCGAGGGTGGCGTTGAGGGGAGGGTGCTGGAAGTCCCACATGAGAGGGGCGGTATTGAGGAAGCTGATGGCGGCGACGCGGAGGCGGGGGTGCGAAGACTTGCTCACAGCTCTTAGATTACCAACCCTGGGTAAAGGACCCATGCGAGGCGCAGGAAGCCGATGGGGGGATGCGCGGGGTTAACAGCGGGAGCTTGACACGGGGCGCGGGTGGGGGTAACTTGGGCGAAATTACCAAAGAGATGGGGATTTGGTTTCCTGAGAGGAAAGCGGAGCTGTGGAATTTGAGGACGGAAGCAGATTGCGATGACGACAATGCCCCAAAATGCGGCAGGAGCGGCGGCCCAACTGGATGAAGACCGGCTGGCATGGCTGGCGCTGGCGCTATCACCGGGGTTGGGGCCGAAGCGGATATTGGACGCGATGATGCAACTGGATGCGCCGGGGCAGATTTTTACGCTTCCGTTGACGGCGCTGGAGGGGTTGCGGTTTCCGGCCGAGGCGGCGCAGTTTGTGTTTGACGGCAAGGCGCGGGCGGCGGCGGAGGCGGAGTGGGCTCGGGTGCTGGCGCAGGGGGCGACGATTGTGAGCTTCGGGTGCCAAGAGTATCCGGAACGGCTGAAAGAAATCTATGACCCGCCGCCGGTGCTTTGGGTGCGGGGGCCGGCAAAGCTGCTAACGCGGCCGGCGATAGCGATTGTGGGGACGCGGCACCCGACACCTTATGGGAGCGGAATGGCGCAGGTGCTGGCGCGGGACCTGGCGGTGAGGCGCCTGCTGATTGTGAGCGGGATGGCGCGGGGGATTGACAGCTGCGCGCACCGGGGGGCTCTGGAGGCGCGGACAGCGACGGTGGCGGTGTGGGGCACGGGGATTGACGTGGTTTATCCGAAAGAGAACAAGAAGCTGGCTGAGGAGATTTTGGCGACGGGCGGGGCGATTGTGAGCGAGGTGCCGATGGGGACATTTCCAGCGCCGCAGAACTTTCCCCGGCGGAACCGGATCTTGAGCGGGCTGAGCGTGGCGGTGCTGGTGGTGGAGGCCTCAGAGAACTCGGGGACGCGGGTGACGGCGCGGTGCGCTACGGAGCAGAACCGGGATATTTTTGCGGTTCCGGGGAATGTGACGAACAAGGGAAGCTGGACGCCGAACACGCTGATTAAACAGGGGGCGAAGCTGACGGCGACGTGGGAAGACGTGTGGGAGGAGCTGCCCAGCCAGGTGCGGATCGAGCTGGAGGCGGAGCAGGGGTTTGAATCGAAAGCGGAGACGCCTGCATCCTTATTGCCTGACCCGGTGCTGCGGCCTCAGGAGGCGATGGTGCTGGAGGTTCTGCACCAGGACCAGAGCCTGCAGATCGACGAGATTCTGGAGCTGCTGGAGACACAACTGACTTCTTCCGAGGTGTTTACGGCGCTGTTTGAGCTGGAGATTACGGGAAGGATACGGTGCTTGCCGGGGAAGAATTACGTACGGACCATGTAGCAGGGAATAGGGAACAGGGAGTAGGGAACAGGCGGAGCGCCAGCCTGACCTGACAAGAAGGATTCGATCATGGTCAAGAAGAGTCCTATCAAATCTGTGCTCTGCGTATTCTTGCTGATCACTGCACTTACCCGGGCGGTATTCCCATGCAGTCTGATCGAGGGCTATTTCTATCAGGTCACTCGGTTGCGCGGCACCGTCGTGGGCGTGGAGGACCATGATTTTCGCCACCCGATCCGCTGGATGCGACAGCAGGTTGTCCTGGGGAGCGTTGTGCTCTCTCTCTACACATACAAATCTCCCCGCGGCACACAGCCTCTAAAGTTCACCAAGACCAGTCAGGACGGATCTTTCGATTTCGGCGCATTACCGAATGGCCACTACACGCTTTACATCCAGGCCCCCTGGGGCGCGGACCGTTACGATGTACAGATTGCGCAATTGGCAGACCCTACTGAATCGGTATTGATCGATGTTTCTCCCATTTACCCCGATTGCAAAGGCGGGCACGAGTTCATTGCCAATACGAAGCATTGACGGGCACCTTGGGTGAACATTTTGAGGCCGGAAACTCAGGCAGCGTGGACGCGTTCGACAGCGAGGCGCAGGCCCATGGCTTTGAGGATGGCGGAGAGGCTGCGGAGCTCGGGGTTGCCTTGCTCGGAGAGGGTGCGGTAGAGCTGGGTTGGGTTGAGGTTGGCTTTTTCGGCCACGGTTTGTACGCCCCCGAAGGCGTTGGTCATCTGGCGCAGGGCAATGAGGAGCTCACCCTGTTCGCCGTCTTCGAGAATGCCGTTCACGAGCTCAACCGCGAAGGCGGGGTCTCCTCTGAGGATCTCCGCGATGGCTTCGTGGTGGGATATGTCCCTCACGTTTGCGTCCTTTCAGAGAAGATTCTTCAAATTCCGCCTGCCGTCGACGATTCTCACGATTTCGACGTAATCGATGTGTTCCTCGTCGCTATCCGGGTGAGTCTCATAAAGGAGGAGGTACGGTCCTTCAATGAGGATACGGGTTGAAGGGCGGATGTCGGGACGTCTGATGCCCATTCGCGGGAAGTTGGCGAGGGTTTCGGCTTTTGCCTGCACGGTATCGAAGATGGTTTCGGCGGCGGAGGGATTGTCGAGGCCGATGTAGATGTAGATCTCGATCAAATCTTCGCGGGCTTGCGGGGTCCAGATGAGCTTAACTGGCACGGGGCTGTTTCTCTGACGCATTTTCGAGCCGCAGGCGGGCTTCGCGACGGGCGTTGTCGAAGTCTACGGGGGCGGCGGCTCCGCTGGATTTGCCTTGATCCCAGAGTTGGCGGAGGCGGCGAAGGTCTTCCTGACGGAGCTCGCGTTTGAACTGCCAGTCGCGGAGGGCCTCGCGAACAATCTCGCTGGTTGTGGCGTATTCTCCTGTCTCGACGGCGGCTTTGAGGGCGGCGATCTGCTCGCCGGTGAGGGCGATGCTGATCTTCTGGACGTCGGGCATGGGAGAGGCTCCAGGGGGCGGCTTTGAGCAAATTTTGCTACTTTTTGCCGCAGTATGGCAAATAATTTCTGTGTCGTGGCTTTGCGTATTGATTTTGAAAGGGTTATGCATTGGTGGGATGGGGTGAATAGAGGGGGAAAGTGGAATGTGAGTGGAATTGGAACGGTGTTCCGTGGTAGTTTCCAACCTTTGCGGGTGGTTTTTTCCCGGATAGGGAGAGCGGGGCAGGGTTGGGCTTTGCGCCCGATGAACGAAAAGGACTGTTTCTGAGTCCAACTGAACAGACAGGGTAGAGTGTTGGTGGGAAGAACATATAAAGGATGGCAATGAGCAAATCACTGGTAATCGTCGAATCCCCGGCCAAGGCGAAGACGATCGAGAAGTATCTTGGCAAGGGATTTGAAGTTCTTGCGTCGGTTGGGCACATTATGGATTTGCCCAAGAACGATATCGGCGTGGAACTGGAGAACCGGACATTTGAGCCGACGCTGGTTGTGTCTCCGGGCAAGGAGAAGGTGGTTGCGCAGTTGAAGCGGGCAGCGGCGAAGGCGGACGAGATCTATCTGGCGCCTGACCCGGACCGCGAAGGGGAGGCGATTGCGTATCACCTGGCGCTGCAGTTGGGGACAACGGCCAAGGAGCGGAAGAAGATTCACCGGGTGACGTTCAACGAGATTACGAAGAAGGCGGTGCAGGAGGCCTTCCAGCATGCGCGGGACCTGGACCAGAATCTGGTGGACTCGCAGCAGACGCGGCGGGTTTTGGACCGGCTGGTGGGGTACCAGATTTCTCCGCTGCTCTGGGACAAGGTAAGGCGGGGGCTGTCGGCTGGGCGTGTGCAGACGGTGGCGGTGCGACTGATTGTGGAGCGGGAGCGGGAGATTGGGGCGTTTGGTCCGGTGGAGTACTGGAACCTGGACGCATATTTGCACCCGGAGAAGCAGGCAGAGAAGAGCTTGAAGGCGCGGTTTGTGGGCATCGATGGCGAGCCGGTGCGGGTGGCGAACGGGAAAGACAAGGATGGGAAAGACCAGTTCATCGCCAATGCAGTGCCGGACGGCAAGGCGATGAAAGCGGTGATGGACGCGCTGGAGGGGGCGAAGTGGTCGCTGGCATCGGTGCAGTCTACGGAGAAACAGCGCAGGCCACTGGCTCCGTTTATCACCAGCCAGTTGCAGCGGGACGCGGCGAGCAAGCTGGGGTTCAATGTGCGGCGCACGATGGGCGTGGCGCAGCGGCTGTATGAGGGCGTGGAGGTGGGGGCCGAGGGAACGACCGGCCTGATCACGTATATGCGTACCGATTCGCCGCGGGTTGCGCCGGAGGCGATTGCCGGGGCGCGGGAGTGGATTGGGAAGCAACTGGGAGCGAAGTATCTGCCGGCGACGCCGAATGTGTACAAGGGCAAGAAGGCGGCGCAGGACGCGCACGAAGCGATCAGGCCGACGGACGCCTCGCGGACGCCGGAGTCGGTGGCGAAGTATTTGACCGACGAGCAGTTGAAGGTTTACCGGCTGATCTGGCAGCGGTTTGTGGCGTCGCAGATGACACCGGCGGTGTTTGACGTGACGACGGCGAAGATTGCGGCGGTGAGCGCGAAGACGGGCAAGACCTACGACTTCAGGCTGAGCGGCTCGGTGGTGCGGTTTGACGGGTTCCTGAAGGTGTATGAGGTGTTGGAAGACAAGAAGGACGACGAAGACGACGAAGCCAGCAACAAGCTGCCGAATCTGGACGGGGTGAAGAAGCTGGAGCTGGACAAGCTGGATCCGGAGCAGCACTTTACGTCGCCGCCGCCGCGGTTTAATGAGGCGTCGCTGGTCAAGGTGCTGGAGGAGCGAGGGATTGGGCGGCCATCGACGTATGCGTCGATCATCAACACCATTCAGGATCGCGAGTACGTGACCAAGATCAGCGGGCGGTTCTATCCGACGGAGATCGGGGTGGTGGTGTGCGACCTGCTGGTGAAGAATTTTCCGTACATCTTCGATATCGCGTACACGGCCAGGCTGGAAGAGGAGCTGGACGAGATTGAGGAAGGGACGGAGAAGTGGACGACGCTGCTGAACGGGTTCTACGGCTACTTTGAGGAAGAGTTGAAGGTGGCCGGCGAGAACATGGAAAACATCAAGCGCATGGAGGTGAAGACCGAGGAGAAGTGCGACTTGTGCGGGTCGCCGCTGCTGTTGAAGTGGGGCAAGTTTGGCAGCTTCTTTGCGTGTTCAGCGTATGACAAGAAGGACAAGAACAGCTGCACGTTTACGAAGGAGAATACGGCGGGCAAGCCGGACCTGAATACGCCGGAGGGCCAGGAGGCGAGCGAGCAGGAAGAGTACTGCGACAACTGCGGGCGGGTGATGGTGCTGCGGCGCGGCCCGTTCGGGATGTTCATGTCGTGCCCGGGGTTCAACGAGGATCCGCCGTGCAAGACGTTCCGCAAGCTGAGCAGCAAGCAGCAGCAGAAGGTTGCTGCGCCGCAGCCGACGGGCGAGGCGTGCCCGCAGTGCGGCAAGCCACTGGTGTTGCGGCAGGGCAGCTATGGAGAGTTCGTTTCCTGCTCGGGGTATCCGAAGTGCAAGTATGTGAAGCAGAACCTGATTGAGGGGATGAAGTGCCCGAAGTGCGGAGTGGGCGACCTGGCCGAGCGGAAAGCGCGGCGGGGGAACATCTTCTGGGGCTGCACGAACTATCCGAAGTGCGACTTTACTTCGAATAACAAGCCGGTGGCGCAGGCATGCCCGAAGTGCAAGAGCCCTTACCTGGTGGAGAAGGTTCTGAAGACGGGACTATACCTGGAGTGCCCGAACAAGAAGAAGGCGGCTGAAGAAGAGGTTGCGCCGAAGAAGCGGGCGAAGAAGGCGACGCCGGCGGCTGCGGAGAGCGCGGTGGTTTGCACGTATTCCAAGCGGATTGGGGATGCGCCACCGCCGCCGGTGGTGACGGTGGAGACGCATGGGCCGGTGGTGGAGAAGAAGGACGACGAGAAGGAGCTGCAGTTGGCTTGAGGCGAGGGCAATGGGCGAGATGACGTCGCGGCAAGAGCTGGATGCGGTTGATCAGGCCCTGGCTGAGGTTGAGCGGCGGCTGGCTTCGGGCGAACTGGATGGGTCAGGCCGGTACTGGACGGATGAGGAACTGGCCGCTGGTGCGGGTACGGGTGGAGTTCCGGGATCCTCCAAGGCGAAGGAGCAGACGGCTGCCTGAGCGGCGGGCAGCGCGGGGTGGGGTGAATCCGGTAGTATGAGGGACCGGAGAGACAACACCTATGGAACGGATGCTTGCAACGCCTGCTGACGCTGAGATTATTTTGAGACTGTATGAACTGCGCACCGAAGCGGAGATGCGGAAGGCGCGGGCGTGGATGACGGGCGAGTTCTGGCCGGCGACGGCGGAGGAGTTTCTGGCGGTGGCGGCGAACCCGGCCGACCCGCACAATGCGTGGTTCCGGCAGGTGATTACCTATTGGGAGATGGCTGCGGCGATGGTGCTGCACGGGGCAGTTTCAGCCGAGCTGTTTGTGGACTGCAACGGGGAGGGGTTTTTCCTGCTGGGCAAGTTTGCGCCGATCATGGATGGGATCCGGGCAAAGCTGCCTGGGTTTATGGGCAAGACGATGGAACTGGTGAGCCGTTTTTCAGCGGCGACGCAGCGATATGAGACGGTGGTGAAGAGCCTGGAGGCTCGCCGGAAGAGCCAGGCGGGCCATTAGGCGGGCAGGGGTCGAAATGTGACTCCAAATAGAACTGAGCAAAAGCCTTGTCGAAGTTGCAATGGCTGGTGCATAATGAGAGCGGTTTTTGAGTTTGCGCGAGTTTTCAGGCGCTGAGTGGTGGTATGCCTTGCAGAGGCAGCCATCATGGGCCTCCGGTCAGGGCCCGCAGCTGCAGGAAAGGTCGCGGTACACGGCATATAGGCTTTTTAATCCCTGGAGGTTGTGATGAAGAAGGTATTTGCATTGTTGCTGGCGGTCTGTGCGCTGAGCGCGGTATCAGCCAGTGCAGCGGAATCAACGAAGGCGAAGGGCTGGATTTCAGACGCGATGTGCGGCGCCAAGCATGCAGGATCGGGCGCGGCGTGCGTGAAGAAGTGCATCGAGGGCGGGGCAGCCCCGGTGTTTGTGGACGAGCAGAAGGCCGTCTGGACGATCGACAACCCGGATGCGGTGAAGATCTACCAAGGTCAGCGCGTTGCGGTGGAGATCACCACGGATGCGGACAAGAAGAGCGTACACATCGATTCGATTGCGCAGTTGATGTAAGGGATGTGGGAGAGAGGGAGTCGACCTTCGGGCGAACCTCTGGTAGTGTCGAATTCGTTCATCCTGCCGGCTTCGTGTCTTAAGCCGGCAGGACGATTTGCGGGTGCGCTTTTTATTGCAGAAGGCGCAGGACGAACGGAATTGACCGGAACAGGCTATGGCACGAGCAATCTGGAACGGCAGGGTGATAGCCGAGAGTGAGCGAACCCAGACGCTGGAGGGGACGGTGTACTTTCCCGAGGCCAGCCTGAAGCGGGAGTATTTTCGCCCGAGCACAACGACATCGACGGATCCGGCGAAGGGGCAGGCACGGTTTATGAACCTGCTGATCGATGGGCAAGATAACCCAGACGCGGCGTGGTACTACCCGGCGCCGAAGCCGGCGGCGCGGAATCTTAAAGGGTATGTGGGTTTTTGGCGCGGGGTGGAGATAGAGCCGTGAGTGTGGTGTCGTTGCAGGTTTTTCGGTAAATCCACAAGGACAACTTGGGCAGTGTAAGCAGCTGAGGGCGGAGCCTTGCCTTGCGGGTTGAAGGCCGATGGTATGATGAACGGTTTGAAGGATGGAATGCGGGATGATGAAAACCTTTTCACTTGCGGTTGCATTGTTGTGTTTGCCCCTGGCGCTGGTGGGGCAGGCGGCGGAGCCTTTTGACGCGTCGGCCAAGGTGTTCCGGCTGGATGGCGGCGGGGTGACGTATGCGTTTGGCGTGAACGCGAAGGGGGAGTTGGAGCAGGTGTATTGGGGCGGCAGAGTTGGGGCGACGGACCGGTTTGCGCAGGCGCAGGCGAAACCGGAGTGGGCCAGCTTTGACAACTCGTCGAATAATACGCCGCAGGAGTATGCGGGTTGGGGCGGAGGGTTGTTTGCCGAGCCGGCGCTGAAGGTGACGTTTGCCGATGGGAACCGGGACCTGGTGTTGCACTACCAGAGCCACGCGGCTGTGCCGGGCGGGCTGGATGTGGTGCTGAAAGATATCGGGCGAGACGTGTATGTGACGCTGCACTACCGGATGGATGCGGAGACGGGGATTCTGGCGCGGTGGGCGACGATTGAGAACCGCGAGGCGCAGGCGGTGACGGTGGAGCAGGCGGCCGCGGCGGCATGGAGTTTGCCGGCGGGGAAGTACACGCTGAACTATTTGACGGGGCGCTGGGCGGGGGAGTGGACGCTGAACCAGGAGCCGGTGCTGGGCGGGGCGCGGGTGATTGAGAGCCGGCGAGGATCGACGGGACACCAGGCGAATCCGTGGTTTGCCTTGCAGGCCGGGGAGAGCGATGAGAATCACGGGGAGGTGTGGTTTGGCGCGCTGGGATGGAGCGGGAGCTGGCGCATTACCGTCGAGAAAGACCAACTGGACGCGGTGCGGGTGACGGGCGGGTTCAATCCGTTTGATTTTGGGTATGTGCTGAAGCCGGGCGAGCGGCTGGAGACGCCGATTTTTTATGGCGGGTATGCGAAGGATGGGCTGGGCGGGGCCTCGCGGGCGCTGCATGCGTTTGAGCTGAAGCAGATTTTGCCGCATGCGCCGGGCAAGACACTGCCACGGCCGCGGCCGGTGATTTACAACTCGTGGGAAGCGACGGAGATGAATGTGACTGAGGCGGGCCAGGAGGCGCTGGCCGAGAAGGCGGCGGCGCTGGGCATCGACCGGTTTGTGATGGACGACGGGTGGTTTGGGCAGCGGAAGACGGACCACGCGGGGCTGGGCGACTGGTATGTGAACCAGGAGAAGTTTCCGCACGGACTGAAGCCGCTGATTGAGAAGGTTCACGGGCTGGGGATGGATTTTGGATTGTGGGTTGAGCCGGAGATGGTGAATCCTGACTCGGATTTGTATCGCAAGCATCCGGACTGGGTGTTGAATTTTGCAGGGCGTCCGCGGACGGAGCAGCGGAATCAACTGGTGCTGAACCTGGCGCGGGCGGATGTGCGGGAGTATGTTTTTGGATTTTTGGACAAGCTGCTGACGGAGAACGATATTGCATTTTTGAAGTGGGACTATAACCGGAACTGGAGCGAGCCGGGGTGGGACCAGTTGCCGGCGGCGGAGCAGAAGAAGGTGTATGTGGAGTTCACGCGGAATCTGTATGGGATTCTGGCGGAGCTGCGGCAGAGGCATCCGAAGGTTGAGATTGAGAGCTGCTCGGGCGGCGGGGGGCGCGTGGATTTGGGGATTTTGCGGTACGTAGACGAGGTTTGGCCTTCGGACAATACCGATCCGTTTGACCGGCTGGCAATGCAGGATGGATTCACGTATGCGTATACGCCGCAGATCATGATGGCGTGGGTGACGGACTCGCCGCATTGGCTGAACCATCGCGCGACGTCGCTGGAGTACCGGATGCTGAGCTCGATGCAAGGGTCGCTGGGGATTGGGGCGGACATCAGCAAGTGGACGGCGGAGGAAGCGGCGACGGCGAAGCGGCTGATTGCGGCTTACCACCAGGCGCAGGGGACGATTGTGCAGGGGGAGTTGTACCGGTTGATTGCGCCGCGCGAGGGGAGCGCGTTTTCAGCCACGGAGACAGTGCGGGCGGACAAGGGCGAGGCGGTGGTGTTTGCGTTTATTCACTCGACCGAGAAGGGGCGCGGGTTTCCCGTGCTGAAGTTGAGGGGGCTGGACGCGGCGGCGGAGTATGCGCTGACGCCGATTGAAGGGAAGGCGAAGGCGGGGACGCCGGCGCGGGCGAGCGGGGCGTGGTGGATGAACCATGGTCTCGAGATGGACGAGGATTTCCGGGGAGATTTCCGCGCGGCGGGGTTCCGGTTGGAGCGGGAGTGAGGATGCGCCTGTAGAGGAAGCCTAGCCTAGCCCGAGGAAGACGGCGAGGGAGCGGTCGACGGCCGACAGGATGCGCGGCTCGAGTTCCCCGAAGGGCTCACCGGCTTTGTCGCGGGGGATGGTGTGGGCTTTGTCTACCATGATCTGCGAGGGGGCGCGGAGGCCGTTCTTTTTGGTGGGGGCAGCGGCGATGCGGAAGGTCTCGATGGGGCGGAGTTCGCTGGTGATGGGCAGAATGGTGATCGACGGCAGCTTCTCAAAGAGGTCTGACTGAATCACGAGGGCGGGGCGGGGTTTGCCGTAGGCGCCGGAGAGAACTACCGGGATGAGGTCGCCCCGCTTCATACCCATCCGTCCGTGTCGGCGACTTCGGCTATCCATTCCATGGTTTCGGCTTCGAGCGGGTCATTGGCGAGAGAGGCAGATTCGCGCTCGCACTTGAGGCGGAAGGCGGCGGAGCGGGTGTCGGGAATCCAGAGCTGGATGGGGCGAAGTCCTTCAGCACGGAGGAGTTCGCGGTGCTTGCGGACGCGGGTTGTGACAGGGGAGTTCATTGTGGGCATTTGTTACATGAAACATATTAGCATTGTGGAATGTTTCATGCAACATGGCACATCTTCTCGATCATTGAAGGCAGGAAGCTTTCGTATTCGGTATATATGTGATATATACTCAACATGGCTGAAAGCGACCCTCTTGCGGCTTGCACCGGTTTCGATTGGGACGATGCAAACGTCACGAAGAACTGGGAGCGCCATCGGGTGACCCTGGAGGAAGCCGAGGATGTGTTCTTTCACGATCCGTTCGTGATGCGAGCAGACTTGGGGCATTCGAGACGGGAGAAGCGGTTTCGTGCGCTGGGAAGGACGGCGCAGGGCCGAGCGCTGTTCGTGGCATTCACGATCAGGGGCACAGTGATACGGGTTATTTCAGTTCGCGATATGAGCCGCAGAGAAAATGAGGAGTACCAACGCCATGAAAAAGCCGGTTCCTGAGTTCGAGAGCGAAGCCGAAGAGTTCGAGTTCTGGTCCTCGTCGGGCGCGGGGGCAGACTCGACCGAGTATGTGGATTGGTCCCAGGCGAAGCGCGCAAAGTTCCCGAACCTCAAGCCTTCGCTGAGGACAATTTCTGTTCGGCTGCCGGTGGCGATGATCGAGGACCTGAAGATTCTGGCCAACAAGCGGGATGTGCCTTACCAGTCGTTGCTGAAGGTGTTCTTAGCGGAGAGGCTGGAGATGGAGAAGGGACTCAGGCGGGCGGGGTGAGCGGGCTGCAACTAGCTCGATCATTTTCTGCAATTAGCAGATGATTGCAGCCACGTCGTCGGCAAAATCGGCGTCCATGACCGGAGACTCACCGGTCTCCTCTTGAAGCTTGGGAGCAGTCTCGTACCGCGACCGCGTATAACGGAGAGCAAAGCACGACGGCCTCGCAGAGTCTCCTCAGCGGGGCCGTTGCTTCTTCGGGTGGAATGCCGCCTACCGGTTTTTGGCGACCTCTTCGACCGTGACGGGGTCGAGGAAGGGCATGGCGGCGCGGAGCTTCTTGCCGACGATCTCGACGGGGTGCTTGGCTTCGGCTTCGCGGAAGGCTAGGAACTCCTTGCGGCCGGAGTTCTGGTCGGCGAGGAAGCGCTTGGCAAAGGTGCCGTCCTGTATTTCGGTGAGGATTTGCTTCATGGCTTTCTTGCTTTCGTCGTTGATGACGCGGGGGCCGCTGACGTAGTCGCCCCACTCGGCGGTGTCAGAGATGGAGTAGCGCATGTAAGCGAGGCCGCCGCGATAGATGAGGTCGACGATGAGCTTTAGCTCATGGAGGACTTCGAAGTAGGCGCTCTCGGGCTGGTAGCCGGCTTCAGTGAGGGTTTCATAGCCGGCCTTGATGAGGGCACTGACGCCTCCGCAGAGCACGGCCTGCTCGCCGAAGAGGTCGGTCTCGGTTTCTTCTTTGAAGGTGGTCTCGAGGACTCCGGCGCGGGTGCAGCCGATGCCCTTGAGGTAGCTGAGATTGAGGGCGTGGGCGTGGCCGGTTGCGTCCTGATGGACGGCGATGAGGCCGGGGATGCCGCCGCCCTCAGTGAAGACTTCGCGCACGCGATGGCCGGGGCCCTTGGGGGCGGCCATGCCTACGTCAATGCCGGCGACGGGGACGATGGTCTTGAAGTGGATGTTGAAGCCGTGGGCGAAGAGGACCATTTTGCCGGGGCTGAGGTTGGGCGCGATCTCCGCGGCATAGAGTGCGGCGGCGGTCTGGTCAGGGACGAGCACCATGATGACGTCAGCCCACTTGGTGGCCTCAGCGACGGTGGCGGTTTCAAGGCCGGCCTTCTGGGCCTTGGCGATGGACTTGGAGTTGGGGGCGAGGCCGACTTTCACGTGGACGCCGGAGTCCTTGAGGTTGAGGGCGTGGGCATGGCCCTGGGAGCCGTAGCCGATGATGGCTACCTTCTTTGCCTGGATGAGGGAGAGGTCAGCATCGTGATCGTAATACGTGGTAGCCATGATTTTCTCGATTTCCTTTTTTGTGCGAGGTTGAAGTTTCAAGAGAGCAGGACGGTTGGGGCCTGAGGTTTCCCACTCTGAATTCGTGGTATCCGAGGTCTCAAGATCGAGACCTGGGGCACCCAACTTGCGTGGCCATCCGGCGGAGCGAATGGCCGTTGGTTCTTACGGCTCGACGGCGGCGGATTCTTCGGCTGATTCGGCGGGCTCGTCGGTTTTTGCGCCCATGGCTTTGAGGACGCTGGAGACATGGTGGCCGCGGCGCATGGTCATTTTACCGCTGCGGCAGATTTCTAGGATGCGGCCCTCGTCTTCGCGGAGGACCTCGATGAGGCCTTCGATCTTGCTTTCGACGCCGGTCATCTCAATCATGAGGGACTCGGAGGTGAGATCGACGATGCGGGCGCGGAATACTTCAACTAGATCGAAGATCTGGGCGCGGTTGCGCGGCGTTGCGGCCACCTTGATGAGGGCGAGTTCGCGGGTGACGGAGGGGTCTTTGGCGATGTCGTCGACATCGACGACGTTCTCGAGCTTGTAGAGGCTGGCGCGGATGCGATGGCCTGCCTCGGCGGAGGCTTCGCAGACGAGGGTGAGGCGCGAGAGGCCTGCTTTCTCGCTGCGGCCGACGGTGAGCGAGTTGATGTTGATGTTGAGGCGGCGGAAGAGCGAGGCGACGCGGGTGAGGACGCCGGGGAGATCTTCAACGTATGCGACAAAGGTATGTAACATGAATGCTTGCTCCTAGCTCAAAAGAGTTAGCTTTCAGCTATCAGCTTTCAGCTATCAGCCTTTCTGTGCCTGATGTGCAATGCTGGGCCGGCAACGGAAGGGCTGAGAGCTGAAAGCTGGCAGCTAGAAGCTGCTTTACTTGTCGTCCGCGGATTCTTCGAGCGGGTCTTTGCCGGGACGGCGAATCATTTCGTGGAGGGATGCGCCGACGGGAATCATGGGGTAGACGGACTCCTCTTTTTCGACCATGAAGTTGAGCAGGAAGGCTCCCTTTGCGGAGCGGGCCTGGGCGACGGCGGCCTCGACCTCAGCGCGGGTGCGGACGGCGAGGCCGCCGATGCCGTGGGCGTCAGCCAGCTTGACGAAGTTGGGACTGACGAGGGGCGTGGCCTCGTAGTTCTTGTCGTAAAAGAACTCCTGCCACTGGCGGACCATGCCGAGGTATCCATTGTTGATGATGGCGATGTTGATCTTGATGCCTTCCTGCACGATGGTGGAGAGCTCGGATGCGGTCATCTGGAATCCGCCGTCGCCGGCGACGACCCAGACTTCGCGATCGGGGCAGGCGGTTTTAGCGCCGATGGCGGCGGGGAGTGCGAAGCCCATGGTGCCGAGGCCGCCGGAGGTGACGAGGGAGCGGGGGTGCTCGTGGTGGTAGTACTGCGCCTCCCACATCTGGTGCTGGCCTACGTCCGTGACGACGATGGCGTTGCCACCGGTGATGCGCCAGATGTCGTGGATGACGTGGGCTGCATAGAGGTGGCCGGAGTCAGGCAGGTTTTTGATGTCTTTGACAGCGGACTCGCCTTTGCTGGCGGCGATGGACTTGAGCCAGGCGGAGCCGTCGCGGCCGGCGACGCGGGGGAGCAACTGCTCGAGGACTTCGCGAAGATCGCCGACGAGAGCGACATCGACCTTGATGTTTTTGTTGATCTCGGCGGGGTCAACTTCAATGTGGATTTTCTTGGCCTTGGTAGCGTAGGTGGCGGTGGTGCCGGTGACGCGATCGTCAAAGCGCATGCCGCAGGCAATGAGCAGGTCGGCATCCTGAATGGCATGGTTGACCCAGGACTCGCCGTGCATGCCCATCATGCCGAGGTTGAGCGGGTGGGAGGCAGGAAACGCGCCGAGGCCGAGGAGGGTGAGGCCGACGGGGGTTTGCGTGCGCTCGGCGAGGGTGCGGACCTGTTCCATTGCGCCGGACTCAATGACGCCGTGGCCGGCGAGGATGACGGGGCGCTTGGCGCTCTTGATGAGTTCAGCGGCCTGGGCGAGGGCGTGGTCTTCAACGCGGAGCATGGGATGAGGGCGATGGGGGCGCGGCGCGGCGGCGGCAAAGTCAAAGACGGCCGTGCCCTGCTGCGCGTCTTTGGTGATGTCAACGAGGACCGGGCCGGGGCGCGAGGACTTGGCGATCTGGAAGGCGTAGCGGAGGGCGGGCGCAATGTCTTCAGTTTTGTTGACGAGGAAGTTGTGCTTGGTGACGGGCAGCGTGATGCCGGTGATGTCAACTTCCTGGAAGGCGTCAGTGCCGAGGATCTTGGACGAGACGTTGCCGGTGATGCAGACGATGGGAATGGAGTCGAGCATGGCGGTGGCGATGCCAGTGACGAGATTGGTGGCACCGGGGCCGCTGGTGGCGATGGCGACGCCGACCTTGCCGGAGGCGCGGGCGTAGCCGTCGGCCATGTGCGCGGCGCCCTGCTCGTGGCGAACGAGAGTGTGGTGAATGGGGAACTTGCGCAGCGCGTCGTAGACGGGCAGGATGGCTCCGCCGGGATAGCCGAAGACGTCGGTGACGCCCTCGCCCACCAGCGTGGCCCACACGATTTCAGCACCGGTGAGGCGGGTGGGGGTGGTGAGGTGGGCGTTGGCGGCTTGCGTGTTGTCGGTGGTTGCCATGGTGTGACTCCTTTTTGAGCTTTCAGCCTTCAGCTTTCAGCTCTTAGTTTGTTCCCTGCAATTTCTGTCTATTTGCGATACTTCTTACTTACCGTGGGTTAGCTGAGAGCTGAGAGCTAACAGCTGAAAGCTGCGTTTACGTGGTTGCGCCTTCAGAGGCGCTGGTTACGCGGTCGACATATTTGCGGAAGACGCCGCGGGGCCAGCGGAGGGCGGGCGGCGCGAAGTTTTTGAGGCGCGAGGCGATCTCTTCGGCGGTGATTTCTACGTCGAGCCTGCGGTTGGCAATGTCGATGTGGATGATGTCGCCCTCGCGGACGGCGGCGATGGGTCCGCCGACGAAGGCTTCAGGGGCGACGTGGCCGACTGTGAAGCCGCGGGTTGCGCCACTGAAGCGGCCGTCGGTCAGCAGGGCGACGGTGGAGCTGAGTTCAGGGTTGCCGCTGACGGCGGCAGTGACTTGAAGCATCTCACGCATGCCGGGACCGCCCTTGGGGCCTTCATAGCGGATGACGAGGACGTCGTTGGGCTTGATCTTTCCAGTTTGCACGGCGGCAAAGCAATCTTCTTCGCAGTCGAAGACGCGCGCCGGGCCGCGATGGTCGTAGCGGTTGGAGGCGGCGATCTTCATGACCGAGCCTTCAGGGGCGAGGTTGCCTTTGAGGATGACGAGGCCGCCGTTGGGCTTGAGGGGATTCTCGAAGGTGCCGATGACCTGCTGGCCGGGGGTCTCGCGGGCGAGCGCGGCTTCTTCAGCGAGGGTCTTGCCGCTGATGGTGAGCGTGGCGCCGTCGGCGAAGCCGGCGTTGATCATGCGCTGGGCGAGAAGGCGGGAGCCGCCGGCGGCCTGGTAATCCGAGGCTACGTATTTGCCGGCGGGGGTGAGCGAGCAGATGTAGGGGGTGCGCTTGCTGATCTCGTCAAAGTCGTCGATGGTCAGGGGGATGTTCATCTCGCGGGCGATGGCGATGAGATGGAGGACCGCGTTGGTGGAACCGCCGGAGGCGGCGACGCTGGCGATGGTGTTTTCAAGCGACTTGCGGGTGATGATTTGCGAGGGGCGGCGGTTGGCGCGGACTGCGTCCATGAGGATGCGGCCGGCTTCGCGGGTGGCGGCGTGCTTGTCAGGGCTGGTGGCGGGAACGCCGGAGAGATAGATGGGCGAGATGCCGAGGATCTCGGCGGACATGGCCATGGTGTTGGCGGTGAATTGGCCGCCGCATGCGCCTGCGCCGGGACAGGCGTTGGCTTCGAGAGCTTCGAGGCGGGCTTCGTCGATTCTTCCGGCGGCGAAAGAGCCGATGCCTTCGAAGACGTCCTGAATGGTGATGTCGACGGCTTTGCCGTCGGGGCCGTTGAGTTTGCCGGGGGCGATGGAGCCGCCGTAGAGCATGAGGCCGGGAATGTCGAGGCGGCAGAGGGCCATGATGATGCCGGGCATGTTTTTGTCGCAGCCGCCGATGCCGACGAGGCCGTCAAAGAGGTTGCCGCGGGCGACGAGTTCGATGCTGTCGGCGATGACTTCGCGGCTGACGAGCGAGGCCTTCATGCCCTGCGTGCCCATGGTGATGCCGTCGGAGATGGTGACGGTGTTGAATTCCATGGGCGTGCCGCCGGCTTCGCGGATGCCTTCCTTGAGGGCTTCGGCGATCTCGCGCAGGTGGACGTTGCAGGTGCCGATCTCGGTCCATGTATTCGCGATGCCGATGATGGGCTTGTGCAGATCGTCTTTGCTGTAGCCGACACCGCGGAGGTAAGAGCGCGCGGCGGCGCGGCTGGGGCCTTCAGTCAACGGGATGCTTTGTCGCTTGCCTTCGATGGTCATGGGCTCTCTTCGTTCGCCAGCTGTCAGCTAACAGCTAACAGCTTTCAATTTGTTGGTGCTGCGGTTTGGGTCCTGAGTTCCTAACAATCGCTTCTGAATCGTTGACTTGCTCGCGGCCGAGGCCGGTTGCTTCGGCAGGAAAGAACTGAAAGCTGAGAGCTGATAGCTGAAAGCTGTTACTTCGCTTTCAGCCATCCGACCTGGTCGTGGTGGGTTTCGAATGTGTCGAGGGCGGCGGCGTGGCGTAGCGTGAGGCCGATGTCGTCGAGGCCTTCAATAAGGCAGAACTTGCGGAACGGGTCAACCTCGAAGGTGGCTTTGAAGCCTTGGGCGTCAGTGACGGTTTGATCTTCGAGGGAGACAGTGAGTTTGTAGTTGGGGATGGTCTTGGCGTTTTGCAGCAGCGTGGCCACTTCCGCTTCAGTGAGGCGGGCGAGGACGATGCCGTTTTTGCCGGCGTTGGAGAAGAAGATGTCAGCGAAGGTGGGAGCGATGACGACGCGGAAGCCGTAGTCAGAGAGGGCCCAGGCGGCGTGCTCGCGGCTGGAGCCGCAGGCGAAGTTTTTGCCGGCGACGAGAATCTGCGCGCCCTGGTAGCGCGGGTCGTTGAGCTCGAAGTCGGGATTCGGTTTGCCGTCAGGCGTGTTGCGCCAGTCGAAGAAGAGGAATTCGCCGTAGCCGGTGCGCTCGATGCGCTTGAGGAACTGCTTGGGGATGATCTGGTCGGTGTCGACGTTGGTGCGGTCGAGGGGCGCGGCCAGGGATGTGAGGGTGCGAAAGGGTTGCATTAAGCTTTTACCTCCCAGGTACGGATGTCGACGAAGTGGCCGGCGATGGCGGCGGCGGCGGCCATCTCAGGCGAGACAAGGTGGGTGCGTCCGCCGCGGCCCTGGCGGCCCTCGAAGTTGCGGTTGCTGGTGGAGGCGCAGCGCTCGCCAGGGGCGAGGATATCAGGGTTCATGGCCAGGCACATGGAGCATCCGGGCTCGCGCCAGTCGAAACCGGCCTCGATGAAGATGCGGTCCAGGCCCTCGGCTTCGGCCTGGGTCTTGACGGCCTGGGAGCCGGGGACGACCATTGCGCCGACGTGCGAGGAGACCTTGTGGCCTTTGGCGATGCGGGCAGCGGCGCGGAGATCTTCAAGGCGGCCGTTGGTGCAGGAGCCTATGAAGACGCGGTCTATGCTGACCTGAGCGAGCGGGGTTTTGGCCGCGAGGCCCATGTACTCGAGGGCGCGTTCGAGGCTCTTGCGGTCTTTTTCATTGGAGACAGCGGCGGGGTCAGGGACGGAGGCGGTGATGGGCGCGACCATGCCGGGGCTGGTGCCCCAGGTGATGTAAGGGACGAGGGTGGCGGCGTCGATGAGGAGTTCGCGATCGAAGGTTGCGCCGGGATCGGTGGGGAGCTTGGACCACTCTTCCAGAGCTTTTTCCCAAGCAGTTCCTTGCGGAGAGAAACGGCGGCCTTTCAGATAGGCAAAGGTGGTGGCGTCGGGAGCGATGAGGCCAGCGCGCGCGCCGGCTTCGATGCTCATGTTGCAGACGGTCATGCGGCCTTCCATGGAGAGGGAGCGGATGGCAGAGCCTGCGTACTCGATGACGCAGCCAGTTGCGCCGTCGGTGCCGATGCGGCCGATGATGGCGAGGATGATGTCTTTGGCGGTGACGCCCTGTGGCAGCGTGCCTTCAACGGAGATGCGGAAGGTGGTGGGCTTGGACTGCGGCAGGGTTTGGGTGGCCAGGACGTGCTCGACTTCGCTGGTGCCTATTCCAAACGCCAGCGCCCCGAATGCGCCGTGGGTCGAGGTGTGCGAGTCGCCGCAGACGATGGTCATGCCGGGCTTGGTGAGGCCGAGCTCGGGGCCGATGACGTGGACGATGCCCTGGTCGCGGGAGTCAACGTCGTAAAGCTCGATGCCGAAGTCGGCGCAGTTTTTGCGCAGGGTGGAGATTTGCTTTGCGGCGATCTGGTCGACGATGTTGAGGCGGCCCTCTTTGGTGGTGGGCACGTTGTGGTCTACCGTTGCAATGCTGCGGTCGGGGCGGCGGACGGTGCGGCCGGCGAGGCGGAGACCTTCAAAGGCCTGCGGCGAGGTGACCTCGTGGAGAAGTTGGAGGTCGATGTAGAGCACGGTAGGCTCGCCCTTGGGCTCGACGACGATGTGCTGTTGCCAGATTTTTTCGAATAGCGTTTTGGGTGATGCGCTCATGATGCTCCTGGTTGTTAGCTTTCAGCCGTCAGCTCTCAGCTCTCAGCTTTTGTGTTGCAGTTCGAAAGTCTCTTGGCTCGTATTGAGAGCCGGTGGCGGTTTGGCGTTTCACGGCGCCGCTTGTTGCAGCGCGATGGGCTGAAAGCTAAGAGCTGACGGCTGATAGCTGCTGTTTGACCGTTTCGCGGATTTTTGCGCCCATCTCGGTGGTGGAGAGGACGGTTAAGTTGGCGAGGTTGCCGCGGGCGAGGTCGGTGGTGCGGAAGCCTTGCTCGAGGACTTTGCGGACGGAGGATTCGATGGCGGCGGCTTCGGCTTCGAGGCCTGCGGAATGACGAAGAATGAGTGCGCCGGTGAGGATTGCGCCGATGGGGTTGGCGAGGCCCTTGCCGGCGATGTCAGGCGCGGAGCCGTGGATGGGCTCGTATAAGTTCACACGGCCGCCGATGGTCGCCGAGGGCAACATGCCTAGCGAGCCGGTGATGACGCCGGACTCGTCGGAGAGGATGTCGCCGAAGAGATTTTCAGTCAGCACAACGTCGAAGTCGCGGGGGCGGTTCATCAGGTGCATGGCCATGGCGTCAACGTACTGGTGTTCGAGGGTGACGCCGGGGAACTCGGCGGCGACTTCAATGACGGCGGCGCGCCAGAGCTGGGAGACTTCGAGGACGTTGGCCTTGTCGACCGAGCAAAGTTTTTTGCGGCGCTTCTGGGCAAGCTGGAAGGCGATGCGGGCGACGCGGACGACTTCGTCGCGGGTGTAGCGCATGGTGTTCCAGGCTTCGTTGGCGGCGCGGTCCCACTGGCGGGGCTGGCCGAAGTAGAGGCCGCCGAGGAGTTCGCGGACGAAGAGAATGTCGGCGCCGTCGATGATTTCGGGGCGCAGCGGCGAGTTGACGGCCAACTCTTTGAAGGCGAAGGCGGGGCGGAGATTGGCGAAGCCGCCGAGAGCCGAGCGGATCTGGAGCAGGCCGGCCTCGGGGCGCTTGTCGGGGGCGAGGGAGTTGAACTCGTTGCCGCCGACTGCGCCGAGGAGGACCGCGTCAGAGGCGAGAGCGGCGGCGAGGGTGTCGGCGGGGAGGGGCGTGCCGTCTGTGGTGATGGCGATGCCGCCGATGCGCTTGGCGTCAAACGCGAAGGTGTGGCCGCCGATCTGGGCGACTTCTTTGAGGACGGCTACGGCTTCGTTGGTGACTTCGGGGCCAATGCCGTCGCCGGCGGTGACGAGGATGTTGAGGTTCATGCGTCTTCTTTCCAGAGATCAGAGATCAGAGATCAGGGATCAGGGATCAGGTGTCAGGGTTCAGTTCAGCATCGGGGCTTGGCCCGAGCCGTTTGACTCAAGCCGCGGCGTGGATCAATCCAGTTCCGATACCGGTTCGCGGCGTTTTTCGCGGATGGCGTCGGGGACGATGCCGACGAGGTCCTGGTCGTAGATGTTCTTTTTGCGGTCGGCCATGGCGACAAAGCGGTAGTAGGTCTGCTGGAGTTCTTCGCGCGTGAGGGTGAAGCCTAACTGCTCGAGGCGATGGCGGAGGGCGGCGCGGCCCGAGTGCTTGCCGAGGACGAGATGGGTTTTGGCCACGCCGACGAGGGCGGGGGTCATGATCTCGTAGCAGAGCGGGTTGGCGAGCATGCCGTGCTGGTGGATGCCGGACTCGTGGGCGAAGGCGTTGTCTCCGACGATGGCCTTGTTGGGCGAGGGGCGGAAGGTGATGATCTGGCCCAGGACCTGGCTGGTGGGGTAGAGGTTCTCAAGCTTGATGTTGGTGGAGACTCCGTAGCGGTCGCCGCGGACGAAGAGGGCGGCGGCGATCTCTTCAAGGGCGGCGTTGCCGGCGCGTTCGCCGATGCCGTTGATGGTGCATTCGACCTGGCGGGCGCCGTTCTGGATGGCGGCCAGGGAGTTGGCGACAGCGAGGCCGAGGTCGTTGTGGCAGTGGGAGGAGAGGATGATGCCTTCGGCATCGACGGCGGGGACGCGCTCGCGGACTTCGGCGAACATGCGGCCGTATTCCTCGGGGGTGGTGTAGCCGACGGTGTCAGGCATGTTGATGGTGGTGGCGCCGGCTTCAACGGCGATGCGGACCATCTCGACGAGGAAGTCGCGATCGGAGCGGGTGGCGTCTTCCGGCGAGAACTCGACATCGTCAACGAAGGAGCGGGCCAGGCGGACGGACTCGGCAGTGAGGTCGAGGGCCTCGGCGCGGCTGATCTTGAGCTTGTACTCGAGATGGAGGTCGCTCGAAGCCAGGAAAACGTGAATGCGGGCGCGGTCAGCGAACTGGACCGAGCGGGCGGCCATCTCAATGTCTTCGGCTTTGGCGCGGGCGAGGGAGGCGATGCGGGGCTTGCGGACGGCCTGGGTGATGGTGGCGATGGCCGCGAAGTCGCCCTCGGAGGCCATGGCAAAGCCGGCCTCAATGACGTCGACGCCAAGATCTTCAAGGGCGTGAGCCATGGTGAGTTTTTCCTGGGTGGTCATGGAGCAACCGGGAGACTGCTCGCCGTCGCGGAGGGTGGTGTCAAAAAAGGCTACGTGATTTGTGGTCATGGGCTCGCCTGCCGTGGGGAAACTTGTTTCGAACCATTTTAGTTTCTCGTATGGGGGCATATAAGGCAAAGTTATAATTATTGGGTTGGTGATTAGAAATGCTTATACTTCAGGGATCAGGGAACAGGGAACAGGGAACAGGGAACAGGGAACAGGGATCAGGGATCAGGGATCAGAGATCAGAGATCAGGGAACAGGGAATGGCTTGGCGGGTAATCTTCGCTTTGCGCTGCGGCGGCTGGAGGGTGATGACGGTGGCTGGCCCCGAAGACGGATCTCTGAGCTCTGAACCCTGGTCTCTGGATTCCGGAGGAATGCGATGGAGTTGACGCAACTGGAGACGTTTCTGGCGGTGGCGGAGGAGCGGAGCTTCTCGCGGGCGGCGGTGCGGCTGCATCGGACGCAGCCGGCGGTGAGCCAGGTGATACGGAAGCTGGAGGCGGCCGTGGGCGAGACGCTGTTTGACCGGGCGGCTCGGGATGGGAGCCTGACGGCGGCGGGGGAGTTGCTGCGGGACTATGCTCAGCGGCTGCTGGCGCTGCGGCGGGAGGCGAGCAGCGCTCTGGGGGAGCTGAAGAGCCTGGAGCGGGGGCGGCTGCAACTGGCGGCGAACGAGTACACGTGCATGTATCTGCTGCCGGCGATCGATGCGTTCCGGCGGGAGTATCCGCAGATCAGCGTGACGGTGCACCGGACGCTGGCGAGCCGGGTTCCGGAGCAGTTGAATTTGCGCACGTTTGAGCTGGGGGTGATTTCGTTTCGGCCGGACCCGGTGCAGTTCAGGACGATTGCGGTGTATGGGGACAGCCTGGCTTTGGTTGTGAGCCCGACGCATCAGCTGGCGCGGGCGGGGCGGGTTTCAATCACGGAGCTGGGCGAGGAGCTGTTTGTGGCGCACAACGTGACGTCTCCGCTGCGGCGGAAGGTGATTGAGGCGTTTCAGCGCTACCGGACGCCGCTGAATATGGGGATTGAGCTGCCGACAATTGAGGCGATCAAGCGGTTTGTGGCGTTGGGGAACGGGATGGCGCTGGTGCCGCACCTGACGGTGGCGCGAGAGCTGGAGACGGGGGACCTGGTGAGGGTTCTGGTGGATGAACTGGACGTGAAGCGGGTTTTGCGGCTGGCGCACCGGCGGCAGGCGACGCTTTCCTATGCGGCGCGGGCGTTTCTGGGGACGGTGAAGGCGATGGCGGAGGCGCAGGGACCGCCGTTCTACTACCATGTGGAGCGCGCAGGGTAATCACCCTCGAAGGGGTGGGGTGCTGAATTGTTAGGTGGCGCTTCCAGGGTTTGGGAGGAATCCTGGGGGGCGGGTTCTGCAAAAGGGCGCCTTGGCAGTTACAATGCTGAGAGCGGGGCCCGGCCAAGAACCGGCGCGCCGGAATCGACAAGATTTGGTTGCCCGCCGGACGGCGAGTGCAGTCGCGAGGTTCAGGACCGAATGAAGAAGATCGCCTTAATTGCATTCCTGCTGGCCGTAAGCGTGGCAGCAGGCCGGGCTCAGGAGAGCCGCCAGGATGTGAGCATCAGCGGAATTGGCCAGATTGAGCCGTTCATTGCCTCGTCCACCGACGTACAGGTCCACTCGAACGCCGGGTATGGCGTGCTGGCCAGCTATCGGTTCATGCTGACGCCATCGAGCGCCATCGAGGGCAACTACAGCACTACGTACCAGAACAAGATTCACTATTACGTGAATCCGAACAACTACCAGGTATTGACGCGGACGCAGGAAATTTCAGCGGCGTATGTGCGCAGCTTTACGTTTAAGAAGTTCAATCCGTTTGTGGAAGCGGGGCCGGCGGCGTTTATTTTTCTACCGATTGTGAACTCGGGGACGACGTCGCTGGACGTGAAGCAGCAGATGCAGTTGGGCGCCATTTATGGGGCGGGCATTGCGTATGAGCTGACGCCAAGCTTTGATATTCGCAGCGAGTTTCGCGGGATGATCACGCGGGTTCCGGACTTCAATTGGTCGCAGTTTAATACGAACAAGTGGTACAACATCTACAACCCTGCCATTGGCGTGGCGTATCACTTTTAAGAACGGGTAGGCAACAGGGACAGGCGGGGGACGGACTTCAGGTCCGTCCCCCGCATTTTTGCGTTTGAGGGCTAGCGGGGGTTGGCGGGGAGGGGGGCTTCGCGGTAGCGGCCCAGCTCCTTGACCATGGCGCAATGGGGCTGGAGGGCGTCAAGGAGGAGGGCGTCTGGCTGGTCAGGGCGAATCTGGCAATCGACGTAGAAGATGTATTCCCACGGTTTGCCGTGGACGGGGCGGGACTCGATTTTGGTGAGGTTGGTGCCGAGGGAGGCGAAGCCGTTGAGGGCGGCGACGAGGGAGCCGGGGCGGTTTTCGACGGAGAAGGCGAGGCTGATTTTGTTGGCCTCTGGATCCTGGACGACGTCGGCGGTGCGCTTGATGAGGAAGAAGCGGGTGTAGTTTTCGGGGTTGTCTTCAATGCCGGACTGGAGGATCTGTGCGCCGTAGTAGTGGGCGGCGGCCTCACTGGCGATGGCGGCGGCGTGGCGGTCGCGCAGTTCGACTAACTGTTTGACGCTGCCGGCGGTGTCATAAAAGGCGAAGGCCTCCATGCGGGGGTGCTCGGCGAGGAAGCGGCGGCACTGGGCCAGGGCGACGGGATGGGAGAAGACGCGGTCGATTTCGCCGATGTGGGCGCCGGAGATGGCGATGAGATTGTGACGGATGCGGAGCAGGGTTTCGCGCTCGACGCGGACGTCGTGGGTGAGGAGCAGGTCAAAGTGCTCAGAGACGGAGCCGGCGAGGGAGTTCTCGATGGGAATGGCGGCGGCGGCCACAGAGCCGTTGGCGACGGCGGCGAAGGCATCGGCGGAGAGGGAAAAGGGCACGATGACGGCGTCGGCGACGAGCTTGATGGCCGCTTCATGGCTGAACGAGCCGGGCTCTCCCTGGATGGCGATTCTCATCCCTTGATCGTGTTCTCCTGAGCTGATCTGATCTTGCATTTGCACACTTTGGGCGAGGATTCCGCTGCCGGTTTGACTAGTGTACTTTCTGGCACCATACCACAGCTTGAATGAGGAAGGCGGTGGATTGCGCCGGAAGGGTGAGGAAAATCATCTGCGCAGCCAGAGATCGGCGGCGACGAAGGCGAGAAAGACCATGGCGATGACGCCGTTCATGGTGAAGAAGGCGGCGTTGAGGCGGCGCAGGTCGCGGGGTGAGACGAGGGAATGCTCGTAGGCGAGCAGGAGGGCGACGGCGGCGATGCCGAGCCAGCCGGCTGGGTGGAAGGCGAAGAGCGAGCCGAACCAGAGGAGCAGAACGAGCATGGAAAGATGCATGGCGCGGGCGGCCCAGAAGGCGGCAGGGATGCCGATGGCCTGGGGCAGGGAGTGGAGACCGGCGGCGCGGTCGTGTTCGCAGTCCTGGCAGGCGTAGAGGACGTCGAATCCGCCGGCCCAGAGGGTGACGGCGGCGGTGAGCACAAGGATGCGGGAGTCGAGAGAGCCGCGGACGGCGATCCAGGCGGCGGAGGGAGCCAGGCCGAGGGCGAGTCCGAGGCCGAGGTGGGACCAGCGGGTGAAGCGTTTGAGGTAGCTGTAGCCAAGGAGGACGGCGAGGACGAGGGGCGACAGGTAGAGGGTGAGGCGATTCAGATTGTAAGCAGCGACGAGGAAGACCATGACAGCAAGGATGGTGGAACCGAGGACGGACCTGCGCGAGAGCTGGCCGGCGGGGATGGCGCGGTTGCTGGTGCGGGGGTTGGCGGCGTCAAGGTCAGCGTCGGCCCAGCGGTTGAAGGCCATGGCGGCGGTTCGGGCGGAGACCATGGCGAGGACGATCCAGGCGAGGGTGCGCCAGGGGGGCAGGCCGTTGGCTGCGAGCAGGGCGGCGGTGAGGGCAAAGGGGAGGGCGAAGATGGAGTGCTCCCACTTGATCATTTCGAGCGTGATGCGGGTTTTGGCAAGCAGGCCGGGCATGGGTGGGGCTCCATTGTCTAGTGTACTTGGGCGAGGGAGCAGGGGGCGGGGCGGAGGCAAAGGGCGATTTGCTGTTTCATGCTGCGGAATGAGGGTGAATCGGTCGAGGGCGGAGGGAGGGGTGGGGGGCTGTGAGCATGGGCGGAAATCTTGACGGTTTGCAGGAGTTTTCATGGGAAAGTGTCTTGCGGCCCGAAACAGGGGAGCGCGGGGCGATTTTGAAATTGGAGTTCGTTGGCCGCGGGTAGTATGTTGTTCGAGAGATTGGATTCCAGGAGGCGAACGGGATGAAACGGTCGGAGATTAACAAGTACATTGCGGAAGCGGATGCGTTTTTTGCGGCAAACCACTTTAACTTGCCGCCGTATGCGCATTGGAGCGCGGATGAGTGGAAGAAGGTGGGCAGCGAGGCGGACGAACTGCGGCAGCAGCACCTGGGATGGGACGTCACGGATTTCGGCTCAGGGCAGTTTGCGACCAAGGGGCTGACGCTGTTTACGATTCGCAACGGAGTGCCGCCGGGCGCGGGCAAGCCGGACAAGGTGTATTGCGAGAAGATCATGTATGTGCGCGAGGGCCAGGTGACGCCCTATCACTACCATGTGGGCAAGACCGAAGACATTATCAACCGCGGCGGCAAAGGCGCCGGGCGGCTGGCGGTGCAGCTCTACAACCTGAAGGAAGGCGGGGGCCTGGCGGATACCGAAGTGTCAGTGGCCTGCGACGGAGTGCGGCGGAAACTGCCGGCGGGCAGCATTGTGTATCTTGGGCCGGGCGAGTCGATTACGCTGACGCCGTTCCTCTACCACCAGTTCTATGGCGTGGATGGGGATGCGATTATCGGCGAAGTTTCAAGCGTGAACGACGACGCGGCGGACAACTTCTTTCTTGAGGCGCTGCCGCGGTATCCGAAGATTGTTGAGGATGAGGCGCCGGCCAAGCTGCTTTGCAACGAGTACCAGGCGGCGTAGTTTTCAAAGGCAAGCCGGCAACTGGTCAGCGTGCGGAGATCGGGGCCCCTCGGCTTGGGGGCCCCGAACGTTTTTTTGCGGCATGCGGGCGGCATTCAACGGTTTCATGAATTGATTCCATCGAAGAGGACATTTTCCCCGTGCAAAAGACACTTGATGTAAAGCTTGCCGAGTTGAAGAAGAATCCGAGCAGCCGGGTGTTTATTCTGGCCGACGCCAAGGATGCGGACATGGGCTTCGGCATTGCGTCGCCGGGGCGGACGTTCGACGGGCGGCTGCGGTCGCTGCCCGAGTTCCGCGATGAGATGCGGCACATTGTGGAGCAAGGGCTGGTGGACATCATGCTGATGTCGTGCAGCACGTCAGAGGTGCTGACGATTCAGGAGCGAATTTTTGACAATTCGCCGGTGACCCCCGCGGTGCGGGCGAACGACGAGACGGACGTACACATTGTGCGCGGGTCGCGGTATGCGGAGGTGGCATCGCTGCCGTTTGCGTCGACGACGATCGATCATATTCAGGCGGGCAAGAGCCCCTGCACGGATGCGGAGCGCAAGAGGGGCTCGAACCTGGGGCTTTACTCGGTGACCTTCAATAATCTGGAAAGCGATCTGGCGATGCTGGAGGCGTATAAGGCGTTCCGGCTGGAGGCGGAGGCGAAGGGGTTCGGGCATTTTCTTGAGGTGTTTCATCCGAACGCGCCGGCCAAGGTGCATGGCGTGAAGCCGGCAGAGATTCCGCATTTTGTGAACGATCATATTGTGCGGCTGCTGGCCGGCGTGCCGTCGGCGGCGAGGCCGCGGTTCCTGAAGATTCCGTATGCGGGGCCGCAGGCGATGGAGGAGTTGTGCAACTACGATCCTTCACTGGTGGTGGGGGTGCTGGGGGGCTCGTCGGGGACGGCGCACGACGCGTTCAAGCTGCTCTACGAGAGCAAGAAATATGGGGCGCGGGTGGCGCTGTTCGGGCGCAAGATTAACGCGGCCGAGCACCAGTTGTCGTTTGTTGAGTGCTTGCGGCGGGTGGCCGACGACGAGATGAAGCCCGCCGAAGCGGTAAGGGCGTATCATGCGGCGTTGAAGAAGCTGGGGATTCCGGCGCGGCGCAGCGTGAAGAAGGATCTGGAACTGACGGCAACGGCGTTGAGCTATGGGGGCAGGGGGAAGTAGGGACTCGGGAATAGGGATCAGAGATCAGGTCGCGGACATCGATTGTGATTGGTTGTTGAGAGCGACACGGGCAGCTTTAGATTTTGTTTGATTCCCCGGAGGCCAGTGGCTCTGCAAGAAGCAAGAAGGAGTGTTCACATGGCAATTTCTCGTCGCAATTTTATTCAGAGTGCAGCGGGCGTGAGCCTGGCATGGGGTGGTTTGCGGATCTTCGCAGGGGCAGCGGGGCAGGCCGGGGAGCCGGGAAAAGGCCGCGGGCCGGCGGGCGAGTTTCTGTATGGGACGCAGTTCTACCGGCCGCCGAACCCTCCGCGCGGCGAGCGGCGCAGGATGCTGCGGGATGTGGCCGAGAAGTACGGGTTCAACATTATCCGCATCTATCCGATGTGGGACTACTACAATCGCCAGCCGGGCGTGTTCGACTTCACAGAGATTGACGAGGTGATGAGCTACGCCGACGAGTTTGGCGTGAAGGTGCTGATGGGGATCGTGTTTGAGACGGCGCCGTATTGGCTGGAGCAGGCGCACCCGGAGGCACGGTTTGTAGACGCGAAGGGGCAGGCGCAGCGGCTGGAGGGCAGCGCGGCGCAGATGACAGGCGGGTGGCCGGGATTGTGCCTGGACTGGGAGCCGGTTCGGGTGGCGGCGCGGCAGTTTGTGGCGGAGTTGGTGAAGGTGCTGGTGAAGCACAAGTCGCTGTATGCCTACGACTGCTGGAACGAGCCGCACATTGAACCGTCGTGGCAGCGGAATATCTGGGCGACGCCGCAGGAAAAGTTATATTGCTATTGCGAGCGGACGATTGAGGAGTTTCAGTCGTGGCTTGAGAAGCGCTACGGAACGATTGAAAAGCTGAACGAGGCGTGGACGCGGGGGTTCCCGAACTTCAAGGCGATCGATCCGCCGCGCAGTTTGGGCACCTATGCCGACTGGGTGGATTGGCGGCGGTACATTATTGAGCGCAGCACGAAGTATATGCACTTCCGCAGGGATTCGGTGCTGGCGGTGGATCAGGCGCACATTATGGAGAGCCACGGGGCGCATCATCCGCCGGTGGAGCCGATGGTGGAGAGCGGCACGAATGGATGGCGGCTGGCTGAAGCGGTGGACGTGTGGGGTTTGTCGCTGTTTCCGCGGCGGCTGAATCCGGCGGGAGCGAGCGAGCTATGGATGCAGGGCGAAGGGGCCGATGTTGCGGCGAAGTTTGAGATTACGCGATCGAATGCGGCGGGCAAGGACTTCTGGTGTACCGAGTTGCAGGGCGGGCATGGGAACGCGGGACTGGACCGCAGTCCGAAGATGCGTCCGCAAGACATACGCATGATGAACTGGCTGGCGGTGGCCACGGGAGCGCGGGGAATTATTTACTGGTGCTACCTGGCGGAGTCGACGGGCAGGGAAGCGAGCGGGTATGGGCTGGTGGAGCCGGATGGGACGACGACCGACCGCGCGGACGAGGCGGCGGTGAACAAGCGGCTGATCGGGGCGCACTGGGAGATTGTGAAGGAGTACCGGCCAAAGCCGCGGGTGGCGATCTTGACCGACCAGGACAACATTCTGCTGACCTGGGCGATGAGCGGGAACGAGACGGTATCCACGCAGTCGTTCCGCGGCTACTACAAGGCGCTATGGAACATGGACCTGCTGGCGGACTTTATTGAGCCTGCGAGTTTGGGGAAGGGCGACTACAAAGTCATCGTCGCGCCGTGGCACTTGATCGGCAAGCAGGAGACGTGCGCTAAACTGCGGCAGTTTGTGGAAGAAGGTGGAACGCTGATTGTGGAGACGGGATTTGGATTGTTCGATGAGCGGTTCTATCTGAATCCGGTGGTTCCTCCGTGGGGACTGACGGAGGCGTTTGGCTATCGCGAGCAGGAGAGTTTGATGATGACCGAGGGGGCGCGGCCTGAGCCGATGCCGGCGTCAGACAAGATTTACTATGAGCCGGAGATTGCGTTCACGCAGCCCGTGAAGGCGGCGGTGAAGGCGCACACGTATCTGACGCCGATCACGGTGACCTCGGCCACGGCGATTGCCGCGTACGAAGGCAAGACAGTGGCGGCGATGAGCAAGGTGGGCAAGGGGACGGTGTATTACATCGGAACGAACCTGGGAGCGAGCATTACGAATGGCTGCTATGGCGGCGTGGAGCTGCTGCGCGGGATGATTGCGCCGGTGGTGGAGGCCGAGGCGACAGCAGAGAAGCTAAGGCCGCGGCTGATTGCGGGCGCGAAGCAGAGCTTGCTGACGGTGTTCAACGACAGCGCCGAGGAGCTGACGGATGTGGTGAGGCTGAAAGGCAAATATCGGCGGGCGAAAAACATTCACAGCGGGGAAGATGTGGCGGTGAGTGCGGAGGGCATCCGGGTGACTGTGGGTTACCAGGATGTGGTGGTGCTGCTGCTGGAGTCGTGATGTTGCGGGCAGGATTGATCGGAGAGAGCGATGCTGGGACTTACGGCTCGACTGAGGGGAATGATGCAGGGATTCAAGACACTGGTGAGCGGGATGTCATTTACCGAGTGCCCGCGATGGCATGAGGGGCGGCTGTATTTCTCAGATTTTTATACGCATCGTGTTCTGGCCGCGGGGTTGGACGGGACGGTGGAGACGGTGGCGCATGTGCCGGGTCAGCCATCGGGGCTGGGATTTTTGCCCGATGGCAGGCTGCTGATTGTGTCGATGCGGGACCGGAGGATCTTGCGGCGCGAGGCGGATGGAACGCTCGTGGAGCACGCCGACCTGAGCAAGCTGGCGCCCTGGCATACGAATGACATGGTGGTGGATGAGGCGGGGCGGGCGTGGGTGGGGAATTTTGGTTTTGACCTGATGGGCGGCGCGCCGGCCACGACTACCGTGCTGGTGTGTGTGGAGCCGGACGGGAAGGCGCGGGTTGCGGCGGAGGGGTTGGGGTTTCCGAATGGGATGGTGATCACGCCGGATGGCAAGACGTTGATTGTGGCGGAGACGACGATGAACCGGCTGAGCGCCTTCACGATTTGCGGAGGGGAGTTGGGCGAGCGGCGGACATGGGCGGCGTTTGGCCCGGCTCCCTCGACGACGGATGTAGCGGAGACGGTGAAGCGCGCGGAGGTAGCGCCGGACGGGATTTGCCTGGATGCCGAAGGCGCGGTTTGGGTGGCGGACGCGGCGCACGGACGGCTGGTGCGGGTGGTGGAGGGGACCGGGATTGTGGAGGAGTTGAAGGTACCCAAGGGCGGAGTGTTTGCGTGCATGCTGGGGGGCGAGGATGGGCGGACGCTGTTTGCCTGTGCCGCGCCGACGTTTGCCGAGGCTGAGGCGAGCGCGCACCATCGGGCATCGATTGTGATGACGCAGGTGAAGACGCCGCATGCAGGACGGCCGTGAAGGAGCGAAGCCAGGGAGTGAGCTGGGGTGAGTGCTGACCGACGCAGCGACGAAGGGCAGCGGGCGAAAGTAGAATGGCAGGGAAGATGGAGCTGCATCCGGGGGCCGCGTTGAGGCTGCCGATGAATGGAAGGCACCGATGGAAAAGCAGTATGACATTTTGTCAGCGGGAATTTCGGCGGTCGACGACTTGAAGTACATTGCGGAGTATCCTCCGATTGACTGCAAGATTCCGGTGAATGGGAGTACGCGACAGGGGGGCGGGCCGGCGTGCACGGCGTCAGCGGCGGCGGGCACGCTGGGCGGACGCGCGGCGTATGTGGCGCGGTTCGGGCAGGAGGAACTGGCGCGTTATATTGTGTGGGCGCTGGAGCAGCATGGGGTGGACACGTCGCACATGGTGAACCATCCCGGCGGCGGGCCGTACCACAGCATCATCATGGTGGATGGCCAGGGGCATCGCAATGTGTTCTACGATCCGGCGTTGTTCCAGCGGGTGGAGGCCGAGGAGGTTGCGGATGCGCTGGTTGCGTCGGCGCGGCTGGTGCTGGTGGACCACATCACCGAGCCGTCGCTGATTCCGCTGGCGGAGAAGGCGCGGCGGCTGGGCGTGCCGGTGCTGGGCGATATTGAAGGGCCGACGGAGACGGCGAAGCAACTGGCGGAGCTGACGGACTACCTTGTGGTTCCCAAGGCGTGGGCGGTTTGGGCCAGCGATGCGGCAGACGGGCCCGAGGCCTGCGCCAGGCTGGCCAGGACGCCGCGGCTGGCGACGGTGGTGACGAACGGGGCGGAGGGATGCTGGTATAGCACGCCGGAGCACCCGGAGGTGCGGCACTATCCAGCGTTCAAGGTGCAGACGTTTGACACGAACGGTTGCGGCGACACGTTCCACGGAGCGTTTGCGCTGGCGGTTGCGCGAGGGCTGGCGGTGGAGGATGCGATTGCATTTGGATCGGCAGCCGCGGCGCTGAAGGCGATGGCCGCGGGCGGCAAGCGGCGGGGCTGGGACGCGCTGCCGACGCTTGCTGCGGTGCGGGAGTTCCTGGGCGAGCGGCTGCCGGCGGAGGAGGCGGCGGGGTTGCTGAAGAGGCTTGAGGTGATTGGGTAGCGGCGGTCTTCTTTGGTCACTCGCTGCGGGGCGGATAGAGCGCGTCGAAGAGCCGAGCCAGGATTCGGCGCAGCCCTTTTTCTGACAGGACTTCGGGATCGAAGTTGCTTTCTAGAATCAAACTGGAGAGGATCGGCCCCAACGCCGCTGCCGCCTGCGCCAGATGGATTTCCGTTCTCGTGCCCCGCGAGCGTTCCCCGAACATCCGCGCATACAGTTCGCTGTCTCCAGTGGCCTTGGATAGTGCGAAGACTTTGCGGAAGCGCTGTTTCGACTCTGGATGGCGGAGCGCATAGAGTTTGAATTCAAGGGTGAGGATGGAAAATGGCTGGTCGCGAATGAGCCCCAGGTAGAACGCTCGAAATGCCTCAAGGCTCTGTTTGGGATTGGCGCATTTTTGAACGCTGCCGGCAAGCCGCGCGACATAGGCTTTGGTCCGATGCTCGAACAGAGCCAGGAAGAGATCCTCTTTGTTCTTGAAGTGGGTGTAGACCGCGCCCTTGCTGCGGCCGGCCGTGGCGGCGATGTCATCGAGCTGGGCGCCTTCATATCCATCGCGGACGAAGACTTGTTCGGCGGCGTCGAGCAGCCGGGCCTGGGTTTCCTGCGTTCGAAGTTGCTGTCTGGTCAGAGTTTGCATGAGCACTGGCCTCATCTGAGAATTTGGTTGAATTTCAGGGTTGACAACAAACTGACTGGTCAGTATGTTTTCATTATGGCACAGGTTGCAATTTGGCGCCATTGAACACGAAAGGCAAAACGATATGAAGGCAATTCTCACAGCCGCATTGTTTCTGGCAGCTTGCTCGGCATTCGCGACCTCGCCGAATCTTACGGGAAAATGGACCGTTCACAACAGCATCGCCGGGAACGAGAGCGATATGACCTGCAGCTTTATCCGGACCGATGCGACGCTCAGCGGAAGCTGCAAGGGCGAGAAGGAGATTCCAATCACGGGCAGCGTGGACGGCAACAAGGTGACCTGGAAGTATGACACGGACCACGACGGCACTCCGCTGACTCTGACCTACACGGCGACGGTGGGCGACTCCGAGACATTCTCTGGAAGCGTGGAAGTGGCGCCGTACTGGATCACGGGCGATTTCACGGCGACGCCGTCAAAGGACGCCGCCAAGTAAAGACAGCGGCTTCGTGGGCCAATAAATGATTTCGGATGAGGGCTGATTGTGTCACGTGGAATGGACTGAAGTTACGGAGGATTTTGTGGACAAGATAGACGCACGGCGCACTGGCAGGGCATGGGATAAAGCGCACACCTCGATTGGATACGGAAGATGCACCGCGAAGCTGGTGACGGCGGTTGCGGCTCTGATGTTGATGCTGGGCAGCGCCGGAGCACAGTCTTCCGGTCGAATCCATGCCGACGGCACAGCGTTCAAGGACGATCAAGGCCGCACGCTGATTTTGCGCGGTGTGGATCTGGGCGGCACGAGCAAGATTCCGGCGAAGACGTCGTCCGATCCGCGGGCTGTCTCCTTTGTTGGACGCCCGTTTCCGCTTGCGCAGGCAGACGAGCATTTCCGGCGGCTGCAAAGCTGGGGTCTTACGTTCGAGCGGCTGATCATCACGTGGGAGGCGGTTGAGCATGCCGGCCCCGGCGTATATTACAAGGCCTACCTGGATTATCTGCACGAGTTGGTAAAGCGGGCAGACCGGTATGGAATTCGCGTCGTGATTGATATGCATCAGGACTTTTACTCGCGGGCGACCGGCGGAGATGGCGCGCCTTACTGGACGGCTGGAAAACTCGGGCTGCAACCGGATCGCACGGACGAACCTGGAGCACCGCAGGAGCAACCGGCTCGGGGCCCGGGGTATTGGCCGCCGAGTGCGGCATGGTTTTCAGCCGACACGATGAGCACGCTGTTCTGGGCGGGCGACGACTTTGCGCCGGGGCTGAAAGTGGATGGCGTTCCAGTGCAGGAGTGGCTGCAGGGCCATTATGTGAACGCGATGCGCCAGGTTGCGCTGCGTATGCGCGACTTGAACAATGTGGCGGGCTACGACACGTACAACGAGCCAGGGCCCGGCTTTGTGGGCGCGAGCGATCTGCGTGGTCCGGAGATCTTCGGGATGGTGCTGGGCCACTATGAGGCGCCCGGCAGCCCGACACCGACCTATTGGGATCTGATTCAAGCTGCCTCAGGGTTTACTCCGGAAAAGCACACGGTGCCGGCGAATCGGCTTTGGGCGCCGGGGACGGAAGACGTTTGGCGGCGGCTTGGGGTATGGGATGTGGTGGACGGCAAACCGACCTTGCTGAAGCCGGACTACTTTGCCGCAGTGGGAGCGAAGAAGCACGGGATCAACTTTTATGTGGGCGCGCTTCACCGGCAGATTGCCGCAGCGGTGCATGATATCTCGCCCAACGCTCTGATCGCGCAGGAGCCATCGGCGTTCGATGGGAATCAGAAAGACCTGGCCCTGGGTGTGGCGGGCGCGGTGAGCGAGCCGCATTTCTATGACGGCGTTCCGATGCTGAGCAAGCACTACGAGCCGGATACTACGTATGCAATCTTTTCGACCAAGCCCATCACGGGCGCCGATGCCGTAATTGCTGCTTATGTGAAGCAGATTGAGGACGCAAAAGCGAAGGGTCAGGGGATGGGGCTGGTTCCCACCTGGTTTGGAGAGACGGGAATTCCGTACGATATCAACGACAAGCATGCGTACAAGACGGGGGACTTCAGCGAGCTGGACACCTTTGCGTCGTTGATCTATGGGGCCCTGGACAAGACGCTGTCGTCTTACTCGATCTGGTGCTACTCGTCGGATAACAGCAACGAAAAGGGCGAAGGCTGGAACAACGAGGACTACTCGATCTACAGCCCGGATCAGCGCAAGAATCCGAACGACATCAACTCCGGCGGGCGGGCTTTGAGTGAAGTAGTGCGGCCTTATCCGGTGGCGACGGCGGGGACGCCAGTTTCAATTGAGTTTGACGCCAAGTCGAAGGCGTTTCGCTACACGTTCAAAGCGGACAAGGCGATCGCGGCAGACACCGAGATTTTTGTGCCGAGCTACCAGTATCCACAGGGGGCAGTTGTCACGGTGGTTGGGGGGAGCTACAAGCTCGATCTGGCGCATTCGCGTGTGTATGTTTCTGCAAGTTCCGATGCGGTGACGGTCACCGTGAGGGCGAAGTAGGAAACTCTGTTTGCAACATGCGCCAAGGCGGGTGCTGAAGGCGATGGCGGCGGGATTGCTGAAGAGGCTTGAGGTGCTGGGGTAGCGGGGGAAGAAGGAAGCCGTTTCCGACTGCACTCCAACAGGGGCGGAAGCCCATAGATTTTCCGGGATTTGCCTGGGTTCGGCTTGTGGTAGTCCAGGTCTCAGAACCGAGACCTGGGGCACCCGGCTGTTTCGATGCATTCATCTGCTTTTGAAAAAGGCAACGGCCTCGCAGGAGTGATCCTGCGAGGCCGGTGTTTTTTTGCTGCCGGTGTTGCTTTGCGTTGAACGCTTACGGCTGCTTCTGCGCCTCGATGGGCTGGTTGGCGACGAGGAGGTAGTTCTTGACGCTGAAGACTCCGGGGACGCCGTTGGCGCGGAGGGCCGCAGCTTCCTTGTCGCCGGTGGTGCTGACGGTGCCATAGAGTTCGACATTGCCGTTCTGCACGGAGATGCGGATGGGCATGGCGGGGTCCATGGAGTAGCGGGTGAGGGATGGGAAGCTATAGATGGCGCGGGCCACTTCCAGGCGTGTGTGGTCATCCATGATGGAGACGGGATCGACCTCGATTTCGCCGACCACATCTTTGACGCCGGGAGTGGTGGCGACAAGGGCCATGGCGGAGTCCTTGTCAGGGTCAGTGCGGGCATGGCCGCTGAGGGTGGCGACGCCGTTTTGAACATGGACCGCGATGGCGTTGAAGACATTGCCGTATCCGACGCGGTCATAGTTGAGCCGCTCCTGGAGTTTGGCTTCAAGCTCGCCGTCAGGGAGGTTGGGGCCGGCAACCTCAATCATGTTGCGGACCGCGGTGACTGCATGGGCGCGGGCAACGCGCTTGGCGGCGTCGGCTTTGTACTCGTAGAGCGAGACGCTGCCGGTGAGCGTGGCGATGCCGTTTTCAACGGAGACCTTGACGTCTTTGAACTGCGACTTGTTGAGACGGGCCGCGGCATTGTCAGCAGCGGGTGAGTCTTGCGCAGCGACGGCGCCAACGGGGCGGGCTGCGTGAGCGCGCTGTGGGAGGGAAAGGAAGGCTCCGGAGAGCAAGGCCGCGCAGAGTGCGGCGTGGGTGATGCGCATGGATCCGATCATTGGATAAACCTCCGATTTGATGCTTTGCACTGTCTTCGGCGGCTGCGGTTTGACTCCGTTGAGCCGCCGTCCGCACATATAGACACAGGATCTTCGAAAAGGTTACGCGGGAAAGTTGGGGGGGGGATGGTCAATCGGGGACAGGGGTTTTTTGCAGGGGGAAGATGACCGGGAGGTCTAGCGGAAGCGGCGGGTGGCTTTGAAGACCATGGAGAACACGCCAGACTCGTCGCGGGCGACCTGGAGGGAGAGGTGGTGGTTGACGGCGATCTCAGCCTGGATGAGCTGCTGTGCGGTGGAGTTGACGTTGGTGGCATAGGTGAGGGTGACGTTGGAGCCGAGCTGCTCTTCGACGATGATGCGGGAGGTGGCGTTGCCGAGCGCGCCGATGTAGTTGGGATCGACTTTGACGGAGCCGGCGCCGAAGAGTTTTTGTACGCGGCTGCTGACGGTGGCGTTGAGCGCGCCGCCGAGCAGGGCGTCGGTGGTGGGGTTGGCGCCGGACTGCTCCTGCTGCTGGGTGTAGATGCGTTCCTGATTTTCAGTGCGTCCGAGGGCGAGCAGGGCGACGACGTCGGCCTCGGGGAGGGGCGGGTCGCTGCGGTAGGTGACGGTGGGCTTCTCGAAGGTTCCGTGCATGCCGAGGGTGATGTCGTACTCCTCGACGCGGGCGGTGGCGTTGAGGTCGATGGAGGGCTGGATGCGGACGGGGTTGGTGAAGGAGATTTCGCCGTGCTGGAGTTCGTAGCGGGTTCCGGCGATCATGGCGGAGCCCTCAGTGATGGAGACGCGGCCGAGGAGGGAGGGCGAGGCGAGGGTTCCGCGGAGGCGGAGGTCGACATCGCCGGCGAGCTTGGCGTAGGCGTTCTGGAAGTTCAACTGGGGCGAGGAGGCGACGTGGACATCGAGGCGGACGTGGTTGGAGGGAGCCTCAAGGGGGGCGATGGCGGAGGCGGTGCTGGCCTGGGCGGCGAGAGCGGTGATGTCAAAGTCGGGGTTCATGGTGAAGCGGGTGATGAGGACGTTGCCGCTGAGGAGCAGGTTGTTTTGCGGGCCCTGGAGGCGGAGCGTTGCGTCAGCGAGTGAGCTGACGCCTTGGGGATAACGGATGCGGATCTGGTTGCCGGTGACGGTAAGGTCGGCGAAGAGTCCGTTCTGGTAAGCGAGGTAGCCCGCGACGCTGAGGAGGCCTCCGCCGCTCATGGCGGTGAGGGAGCGGACTTCAAGGCGGTTCTGGTTGAACTCGAGGGAGCCGTGGAGCTGGCTGAGTCCGTTGGGAATGTCTTCAAGAGACAACGCAGCGTTCTGGAATTCGATGCGGCCCGTGAGGCCGGGGTTTTGGAGGGTGCCGTGGGCCTCGACTTCAAAGGTGGAGTTTCCGCCGGCGGTGAGGTCGGGGTCGATGGTCTGGGCGACTTTAAGGTTGATGGCGCCGCTGGAGGCGAAGTCGAGCTGGTGGCTGCCGTTGAGGGCGAGATTGCCCTGGGCGCGGAGGTCAGTTTCTTCGCCGGTGATGTGGAGCGGGTCAAGGGTGACGCGGGCGTTGGCGAGGGTGGCGTGGAGGCCGCCCTCGCTGCGCAGATGAACGCCGGCGACGGTGAGTTCGAGCTGGTCAAGCCGGGCCTCGCCGCGCAGCTTGTCAGGCAGGGCAAGGGGGCCCTCGACGGTGACCGCACCGGCGAGAGCGGACTCGCCGTTGAGGCCTGAGATATGGGCTTGCTTGAGGAGCGCGCCGATGTTGAAGCGGGAGAACTCGAGTTTGGCCTGGGTCTGGTTGTCAGCGCCAAGGGCGGTCTGGCCATGGAGGGTGAGGGCGGCGGCTTCAAGGCGTGTGGTGACGTCGTAAGTGGCGAGCCGGTTGGCGGTGCGGGCGACGAAGTCGAGTCCGCCGAGGGGCTCGCCGCCGAGGGTGAGGCCGGCGATGGAGGCGCGGGCTTCAAGGCGGGGATCGTCGAAGGTTCCGGAACCGGCGATGGAGAAGCCGAGCTTTCCGGTGACGGCGAGCCCGCGGCTGCTGAGCGCCTGGAGGCGGGAGAGATCGAAGCCGGTGGATTGGAAGTCGAGCTGGAAGCGGCTGGAGTTGAGGTCGTAGGCGCCGCTGCCGAGGATTTTGCCTGCCTGGTCGTTGACGGTGACGGAGGCGAGCTTGAAGAGCTGGCCGGCGACCGTGCCCTGGGCGCGGATGCGGGAGACGGGCTCACCGTAGACGCTGCCGCCATCGAGCTCGAACCAGCCTGAGCCGTCAAGATTGTGGAGTGGGCCGGAGAGGTCAAACTGAGCGTTGAGCACGCCGGTGAGGGGCGGCTTGAGGCCGGTGAGCGGGAGAATGTCGTTCAGGTCTGCCTTGCCGGCGCGGAGATGGAGGCGGAGGAGGGAGTTGGCGTCGAAGGATGGAATGGGCGTTGCGCCTGAGGAGAGCACGGGGGCAGCGGCGATGAGCGAGCCATCGAGATCGACGGCGGCCTGGCCGCGGGTGAGGCGGGCGTGGGAGAGATCGATGCGCAGAGCGGTGTAGGTTCCGGTGGCCTCGACGGAGTCAAGGCACAGGGGCTGCGGCTGGGTGGAGTTGGCGCTGGGCGGAAAGTCGATGGTGAACTGCGATGCCTTTGCGATGCCGGCAAGGTGAGGATCGACGAGGGAGCCGTTCCAGGCGCCGTGGAATGTGGCTTCACCGGCGAGGGAGACAGGGAGTGCGGCAAGGCCCAGCTTGCCGTTGCGCGTGAGGCCGAGGTCGCGCAGGACGGTGTCAAACTCCCAGAGGTTGCGGGTGCGGACATCGAGCGCGAGGGCGGAGGGACTGGAGAGCGGATAAGCGCCGAGGCGGCCGCTGGCCACGATCTGGCTGGCGGGCGTGCGGAGTTGAAGCGTGCGCAGGTCGACGGCTCCGTCGCGCTGGGTATAGATGCCATCGATTGCGCCACTGGAAGGGACTTCTCCTGGGACGCCGTGGGCGGAGGGGCTGAGGGCGAGCGTGGCGGCGACGGCGAGGGTGCGGTCGTCGCCATCGGTCCAGTTGGCCAGGGCCGAGCCGTTGAGCAGGGCGTCAAGGCCGAGGCGCTGGAAGGGCGCCTGGCCGACCATATCGAGCAGCGTATCGAGCGAGACGTCTGTGAGGGTTGCGGTGACTTTGCCGATGACGGGAACGGTGACGGGCGGCGAGTGGATGGGCGGCGCGGCGAGCTTTGCCTTGGCGGGGTGGGTGGTGGAGTGCGTGGTGGGGCGCAGTACGGCCGATCCGGCGATGGGGGGCAGCCAGTGGGAGAGGGCGACCTCGCCCTCCAACTGGCCGCCCTGGCGGAGGCGGGCAATGATTCCGGTGACGAGGAGGCGCTCGGGGTCAGCGTGGATCTGGGCATCGAAGCCGACGCCGGTGGCGATGACGCCGGTGCCGATGTAAGAACCGTTGTCAATGTGCACGGCGCCGTCGGTGCGGAACTGGCCAGCATAGCCCGCGGCGGCGAGGTCAAGGCGGGCGATGCCCTCTGGCGCGAAGGGGTAGCCGAAGACGGGATTGAGCAGGCGCATGTCGAGGTCGCCGGTGACGCGGGCCTGCCATTGGGGTTGGGCGAAGTTGATGAGCGAGCCGGAGAGGAGCAAAGCGTGGGTCTGGCCGGCGAGACCCACGCCATGGGCGGTGATGGTGAGGGAGCGAAGGGTCGCGTTGTTTCGCTCGAGGTCAAGGGCGGCCTGGAAGCTGCCCTGTACGGGCGGAATGGCGGGAGCGCCGGACTTGCGCTCGCCGCGGGAGAGGCCGAGGTCGGCGGCAGCAGCTTCAACGCGGAAGGTCTCAGCATGACCGGGCTGGGCGGGGAGGTAGGTCATGCGGAGGGAGGCATCGTTGGCCTGAAAGTCGAGCAGTGTGTAGCGGTTTTGGAAGTCGAAGGAGGCGGCCCGGTTTTCGTAGTCGATTGCGGCCTGCTGGATGGCAACGTGGCCGGCCTTGAGGTCAAAGAGCGTGGCGAGCGCGGGTTTTTGCGGGCGGCCGGGGTGGGGCTGGTTGGTTGAGCCGTCAGGGTAGACGATGAAATGAATCGAGGGGCGATAGGCGACCAGGTCGCGGAGGAGAATGCGGGGGCTCCAGAGGCCGAGCAGGCTGAAGCCAACGCGCAGGCGCTCGACGCGGGCGTAAGGGACTTCGCCGGGAGCTTCAGAGCCATGGAGGACAACGCCGCCGGCGTCGGCTTCAAGGGAGGTAACGCGCCAGTGGAAGGAGGCGATCTCAACGCGGCCGCCGGTGGCGGATTGGATGCGGCCTTCGAGGCGGCGCCTGACCATGTTTTCAAAGCCGGAAGAGCTGGTCCAGATGTAGAGGCCGAGCAGGGCGGCGGCGAGCAGCAGCGCGGCCGTGGCGATGGAGAGCGGGAGGTGGCGGAGAAAGAAGCGGCGCAGGCGGCTGGGCGGCTCCGCTCCAGAAGATGCGGCAACTTCAGGCAGGGTGGCAGGCCGCACATCGGGCTCGACGGGAGGCTGGGCTTCGGGCTCGGTCATCGGCCATTGCCTCCTTGTTGTGGAGTTTGCGCGGGTTCGAGCGACGGGTCGAGGACTTCAACCTCGCCCTGCTGGCGGAGGTTTTTGAGCCAGTCGTCAAAGAGGACGTTGACCTGGCGCTGGAGGAGAATTTCCTGGATGCGGGGGGAGACCTCGTCGAGCGGGGGAGTTTTCTCGCCGGGGGCGAATTGGGGCAGCAGGGTGTCTTTGTAGTAGGCGGCAATCTCCTGGGGCGAGATGCGAATGCCCTGGCGGAAGCGGAGCTCAATGAAGCGGAGGATCTGGAGGCGGTAGCGGAGGTAGCTTTCGACGCGGTCGGGGGTGAGGTCGTGCGCGGCGAGAAAGGCCTTCCATCCGGCGTCGGAGGCGCAGTTCTGGTGGACGCAGGCGGGCAGTTGGAGCCGGATCTCAGCGAGGCGGGCGGCAACTTCAGCGGGCGAGGGGTCGACGGTCTGGGCGTCTTCTTCGCGAATCTGCTGCTGGATGAGGGAGCGGCTGATCAACTGCTCGAGGGCGACGGTGGGAGTGAGCACGCCGAGGCCGGCGCGGCCGGGGTCAAGGACGGCGAGGCGAATCTCTTCGTCGACATCGCTGGCGAGGATGGCGCGGTTGTTGACGACGGCGACGACGCGATCGAGGACGACGGGGCGGTCAGGGGGGGGAGCTGAGGCAGGAGTTTGCGCTGGCGAAGGCGCGAGGGCGGCCAGGGCCAGGCCGAGGGCAAGGCAGGCGAGTGGGCTTGCGCGCCGGATGCCGGGATTTGGGCGAGGGTTGATCAAAAAATCTGCCCCAGGCTGAAGAAGAAGTTGAAGTGGCGTGCCTCGCCGACGTAGGCCGGGGTGGTGGAGATGACCGGGTAGATGGGCGGATTGAGGTTATAGCTGAAGTCGAGGCGAATGGGCCCAACGGGCGTATGGTAGCGCACGCCGAGGCCGGCCGCGTGAGAGAAGTAGTTGTAGCTGCAGTTTCCGAGCTGGCCGATGGAGGCGACGGGGCCGTTGAGATTGGTGCCGGTGAGGACGCGGCAGGTGTCGCGGTTGGGCTGGCGGACACGCAGGGCGCTGGGCCAGGCATCAGAGGCGTTGGCGAAGACGTTGCCCATGTCGTGGAAGAGGACGGGGCTGACGGTTTTGCCGCGCCGGGGCGGGGGGGGGGGGGGCAGGCGAAGTTCAGTGCTGTTGACGAGCGCGCCAGCGCCGCCGATGGGAAAGCCGGTTTGGGGATCGCGGGGTCCGGCGGCGTTGATGGTGAATCCGCGCAGGGACATGGCGCCGCCGGCAAAGAGGCGTTCGGGGAGGGGAAGCAACTCATTGGCGGCGGAGCCGAAGGCGCGCTCCTGAGCATAGCGGGTGTTGCGCGCCAGCACCACGCTGCCCTTGCTGAAGCTGTAGTAGCTGGAGTTGGAGAGGTCAAGGCGGTTGAACTGGGCCTGGGCGCCGACATCCTCAATGGAGATGAAGTCCTGGAAGCTGGTGTAAACGCCGCGATGGGCGTCGAGGGGCGAGTCGCGGGTGTCGCGAATCCAGGTGAAGCCGGGGCCGGCGACGCGGACGGCGGCGGAGAGGACGGGGACCTCCGCGGCAAAGACCTGGAGGCTGTCCGCGGCGACCTTCACGCGGCGAAAGCTGAACTCATAGATGAGGGTGTTGGCGCGGGAGAGGCCAAGGACCGGGGTGGACAAATGCTCGGTCCAACGGATGCCGCCCTCGAGCTTGGAGGCGACGTAAGTGGTAACGTCCTGCGAATTGGCGTAGCCGCCGGAGAGGGTGAGGCCGAAGTTGCGGTTGCCCTCGAAGTGGGGGATCTGAAAGAGCAGGCTGATCTTCTGTTCGAGCAGGCCATAGGTGCCGCGGAGCGAGGCGGACTGTTCGCGGCCGGCGATGTTGTTGCGGGTGAGGTCGAGGAGGACGCGGGGGCTGACGGAGGTTTTTCCGCTGGGGGTGCAGGGGGAGCCGCTGGCCTGGGCGCTGGCGCAACTGGTTTGGGGCGTGCCGGTTTGGGCCTCGAAGCCGAAGCCGTAGGTGAGCGCCCAGCGGCGGGCCTCAGTTGCCTGGATGAGAACGGTTTTGGTGGTTTCGCCGCCGGCGGGGTTTTCAATGGCGGTGTCAATCTCGTTGAAGAGGGCAAAGTCGTAAAGGTTGCGCTGAGTTTCAGCCAGGGCGGTGGGGTTGAGCGGGTCTCCGGCGTGGATGGTGATGGCGCGGTCGATGGTGGCGGGGCGGGTGTAATGGAGGCCGGTGAGCAGGACTTTGCGGACAAAGATCTGCTGGCCCTCGGTGATGTGGAAGACCACATCGACCTTGCCGGGGTCACTGGGCGCAACCTGCTGGGTAACGTCAACGAGGACCTGGTCAAAGCCGCGGCTGAGGTAGTCCGTGAGCAGGGTGTCGCGGTCGCCGGCCAGGTTTTGCGGGGAGAGCAACTGGCCGGGAACGGTATTGAGCAGGGGGGCGAGGCGGGCGGGGTCGGTGTGGTCTGCGCCGTCAATGCGGACCGAACCGACGCGCATCTGGATGCCTTCTTCAATGCGGTAGACGACAGAGAGGGGGGCGGTTTTTCCGTCGCTTTCGAGGGCTTGAGGCTGGCTGGTTTCCGGGGTGACTCTTACATTTTGAAAGCCGTTGTTGTGATAGACGGCCTGGAGGGCGTTGACGTCGGCGGCGACCAGGGTCTGGGTGTAGAGGCCGTGGGGGTCGAGGGTGTCGGCGGCGTGGACGCTAAGGAGCTGTTTGAGCGGGGCGGCGCTGAAGTAGTGGTTGCCGGCGACCGAGACGCTTTTGACGCGGCGGCGGGAGCCGAGGCGCACCTTGTAGACGATGACAACCTGGTCGGGGGTGGGGGATTGCTGCTCATGGTCGACCTTGACGTCGATGTAGCCCATGAGCTGGTAGTAGTCGCGGAGGCGGCGATTGCCTTCGTTGAGCAGGTCGTCGTCGACGGTGCCTTCTTCAAAGACGGGGATGACGCGTTTGAGCCTCTGCTCGCCGGTGGTTGCGCCCTGAACGAGGACCTTGACCTGGGGTCCGCGATTGGCGGAGAAGCGGAAGTTGGCTTTCTGGTCGGCGGCGGCATACTGCTCGGACTCGAGCTTGATTTCGGCTTCGAGCCGGTCCTGGCGCTGGTACTGGTGGAGGACGCCGGCCAGGGCGCGGCTGGTGGTGTCGTGCTCGACATGTGCGCCGGCGCGGAGGTGGGCGTTGCGGCGAAACTCGTCGACGGACATACCGGGGTCACCGGAGACGTCGACCGAGCCGATGCGGGCCTGGGGGCCGCTGGAGACTTTGAAGGCGATGTCAACGAGCTGCTCGCCGGGCAGCGGGGTGAGGGTATGGGTGATGGTGGGGTCGTGGAATCCGTTTTGCGCCAGGGTGAGGCGCATCTGTTTGAGGGCCTCATCGAGCCGGGCCTGGGTAAAGCGCACGCCGGGCGCTAACTGGCTGGCCCGCTGCAACTGGGTGTTGACGGTGGCTCCCTTTGCGCCATCGACGGTGACGGTGCCGATGAAGAGGCGAGGGGCGCCGAGAAACGTGAGTGCGACGCCGTCCTGGAAGGGCAAGGCGGAGACCTGAATGGTTTCAAAGATGCCGGTGGAAAAAAGCTGGCGCAGGCTGCGCTGGAGCAGTTCGCGGTTGAGCGGCGCGCCGAGAGGTTGGGCCAGATGGTCAGTGAGGGGGCTGAGGCGTGCGGTGTCGATGCCTTCAAAGGAGATGCGGCGGACAGGCGCGCCTTCCCAGAGGGCAAGAGCGCCGGCATCGATGGGGTCGGCAGTCGTTAGAGCCGAGGGTGCAGGCAGGGCAGGGGCGGGAGTTGCCTGCTGGCCCAGGCCGCCGGCGGCAAGGATGAAAACGCCAACCAGCAGAATGCCGCATCCGCACCGATGACCGCACTGCCCTGCCGGGTTCGCCTTCAAAACGCACTCCCAGGAAAACGCAGGCAAAAGGCCCGCTGCATAATGGAACCGCATCGCCACATGGATGCGCAAGCCGCTGGCCGCGGCTTATTGCGCCGCGGTCCGGGCAAGTGGTGCTTCTTCACTAGTGTAACGAGGAAAATGGGCCGGCACGGGGGCTCAGGCGGTTTGGCGGCGAAGGGTGGCTGAGGGTTGCAGGCGGCTGGGGTTGAGGCGTGACGGAGGGTGAGATGGCTGGGGGGGGAATTCCGCGGCGGCGAGCCGGATTCAGCCGCGAGCCGCGATGAGAGGGGGAGTAACACGCTCACCTTCTTTTGGATTGGGCCGATATGGGCATCGAGTGGAAGTGCGCCCATGGGGAGGTGAAGTTTGGAGAGGGAGCTTTTTTTTGGGGGGGGCGGCAGGTTGAATCGATAGGGGATAGCCCCGGAGGAGCCGTGGATTGGAGGGCCGCATTGCGCTCTGAGGCGGGGAACCGGTGGCGCGAGAACGCCGTAGGAATGGGGGAAGTGGGGATATTTCAACAGGCTGGGAGCCTTTCGGGGGCAGAATTCCTGAAACTTTCCGAAGTCTGCGTTGTCTAATGAAGGAAAGTTGATAAGAGGACACTCAATGGAAAGCCAAGCGCCAAAATCGCCAAACCTGAAAAGCAGCACTGGAAAAGAAAGCCCGACGTTCCGCAGGATAGCCGTATTGCCGGTTCGAGACACGGTTCTTTTCCCTCATGCGGTGCTGCCTTTGACGGTGGGCCGGGAGAGTTCCATCCAACTGATTGAGTCGCTTGGCGAAGAGCGCGCGATTGTGGTGGCGGCGCAGCTTGACCCGCGGCTTGACTCGCCCAAGCCGGTGGATCTGCACGCGGTGGGTACGCTGGCGACGGTGCACAAGGTTGTACGGATGCCGAACCAGAGCCGGTTTGTGTTTACCGAGGGCGTGGAGCGGGTGCGGCTGGTGCGGTATGTGCAGACCGAGCCTTTCATGGTGGCCGAGGTGGAGACGCTGGCAGATGTGGAGCCGGCGGCGAGCTCGAGCGTTGAAGCCCTGGTGCGCAATGTGATTGCGCAGTTCCAGCAGATTGTGTCGGAGTCGCAGACCTTGTCAGACGAGCTGCGGACGATCGCTGCGAATATCGAGGAGCCGAGTCGGCTGGTGGATTTTGTGGCCTCGTCGCTGCCGTTTTTGACGACGGACGACAAGCAGCAACTGCTGGAGTCGGCCGGCATAGCCGAGCGGCTTGAGTTGCTGAACCAGCATCTGGCCAAGGAGATTGAGGTGCAGCAATTGCGCGCCAAGATCCAGACCGAGGTGCAGGACCAGGTGCAGCAGTCGCAGCGGGACTACTATCTGCGCGAACAGTTGAAGGCCATTCAGAAGGAACTGGGGGACGTGGATGAAGGGCAGCGCGAGGTGGAGGATCTGCGCCAGAAGATTGACGCCGCGGGGATGCCGGAGGATGTGAAGAAAGAGGCGATGAAGGAGCTGACGCGTCTGGGGCGGATGTCTCCGATGGCGGCCGATTACTCGCTGACGCGCAACTATATTGAGTGGCTGGCGGTGTTGCCGTGGGCCAAGAGCTCGGGTTCGAAGATCGATATCGGCAAGGCGAAGGAGATTCTGGACGAGGATCACTACGAGTTGAAGAAGGTGAAGGACCGCGTGCTGGACTACCTGAGCGTGCTGGAACTGAAGCCGGACATGAAGGGTCCGATTCTTTGTTTTGTGGGGCCTCCGGGCGTGGGCAAGACGAGCCTGGGCCGGTCAATTGCGCGGGCGCTGGGCAGGAAGTTCCAGCGCATCTCCCTGGGCGGCATGCACGATGAGGCAGAGATTCGCGGTCATCGGCGGACGTATATCGGCGCGCTGCCGGGGCAGATTATCCAGAGCATCCGGCGGGCAGAGACGAACGACCCGGTGATCATGCTGGACGAAGTGGACAAACTGGGGCGGGACTTCAGAGGCGACCCTGCGTCTGCCCTGCTGGAGACGCTTGACCCGGAGCAGAACAACACGTTCCGCGATAACTATCTCGACGTGCCGTTCGATCTGTCGAAGGTGTTGTTCATCTGTACGGCGAACATGCTTGACCCGGTTCCGCCGCCGCTGCTGGACAGGATGGAGCTGATCTTCCTGCAAGGGTATAGCGAAGAGGAGAAGCTGCACATCGCCGACCGGTATCTGATTCCGCGGCAGATCAAGGAGAACGGGATTACCACGGAGCAGATCGAGTTTCCCGAGGAGGCGGTGCGGTCGATTGTGCGCCACTATACGCGGGAGGCGGGGGTAAGAAAGCTGGAGCAGGTGATTGGCACGGTCTGCCGCAAGCAGGCGCGTCGTGTGGTGGAAGGCAAGACGGAAAAGCTGATTGTCACGCGCGAGGTGTTGAAGGAGTTCCTGGGCGGCATCCAGGTGCGCGTGGAGACCGAGGTGGCAGAACGCGTGAAGCGGCCGGGCGTGGCCGTGGGGCTGGCATGGACGCCGGCCGGCGGCGACATTCTCTTCATTGAAGCGAACAAGATGAAGGGCAAGGGCGGCTTCACGATGACGGGTCAGATTGGCGAGGTGATGCAGGAGTCCATGCAGGCGGCGCTTACGTGGGTGCGGTCGAATGCGGCGAAGCTGGGGCTGGCCGAGGACTTTACGAAAGAGATCGACCTGCACATTCACGTGCCGGCGGGAGCGATCCCGAAGGACGGGCCGTCGGCAGGCGTGACGATGGCGACGGTGCTGGCGTCGCTGCTGACGGATACTCCGGTGTTGCCGCTGACGGCGATGACCGGGGAGATTACGCTGAGCGGCAACGTGCTGCCGGTGGGCGGAATCAAAGAGAAGTTTCTGGCGGCGCGGCGGGCAGGAGTGACAACCATCATTCTGCCGGCCGAGAACCGCCAGGACGTGGAAGAGGATCTGACGCCGGAACTGACCGAGGGCGTGGCGATCCACTATGCGAGCCGGATTGAAGATGTGCTGGCGGTGGCGCTGCCGCTGCTGAAGGCGCGGCCGGATACGGCGCCGGTAGTGGAGAAGAGCCTGGGAGCGGTAGCGTAAGGCTGCGAAAACTTTGATGCGAAGGGCCGGCGAACCTGCCGGCCCTTTTTTCCGTTTTGCGCAGAGGTGGCGGCTGTCCCAAAAAAGGGCAACTTTGGCGTCGCGGGGCTGGTGAAATGGAGCGGACTGCCGATAAAAGCAACAGAATCCAGTGCGCGGAAACGTGCAAGGAGTGGGGCCCGATGGCGACGACGCACTATATTACACCGTTGCATCTGTCTGGAAACACGACGCCGCAACAGAACGAACTGCTGAAGCAGTCGCTGGGCGAAGCGGTGGACCAGGCATATCAGACGGCTATCGAGCAACTTGACCGGCAGAGCGCGCAGATTGTTTTGGACTCCGGCAAGAAGGTGAAGCGGGAGGTGGCTGAGACGGTGGTGGAGATTATCAACCGTCACACGTCGAGCGACAAGTACAAGGACGAGGAAGTGAGCTCGACGCGGACCTATCCGCCGACGTACCGGGTGAAGCCGGTGGAGGGGCAGGTGACGGAGCTGCGCAAGCTGTTTCCGGGACTGGGCAGTTGCAACGAGAAGATTGGGCGACGGCCGATTCCGGAGGGGGCCGAGGCGTGGTTCGCGGTTCCGCGGTGGCAGGCTCTGGCGCCCACCTACAACGAAGCTGTGGAGATTCTGGTGGGGGTGTTGTCGAGCAAGCGGAAGTTTTCAAACCGGATCATCGGCAAATTGGGGCCTACGTATCTGCGGCAGAGCGAGCGCTCGAAGCTGGCGGAGAAGATCCTGGCCGACCAGCAGCAGGGCTGCGACATTCTGGTGGTAGCGGCGCAGGCGGGGATGCTGCACCGGGGCTGCTCAGCACGGCGGACGCGGGTGGCGATGGCGGGCAACGAGTTCGGGCTGGGGGTGTTCGCGTTTGGGTGCATGCTGCTGACGCACCCGGAGCGGCTTTCGACCGGGGAGACGCTGATGATTGACTGCGGCGGCGACGAGTACAGCGTGCGCGGGGACTACAGTTTCGATCGGGTGCCGTTGTTTGACTACGACATCTCGGGGATCGAGTTCAGCATTTTTTATGAGGACCGGGCGCGCAACCTGTGGGGCACGCCGACGGGGTTTCTGTACAAGATGGCTTGAGCGAAGCAATGCCTGACCGAATGCCGCCTGCCGCGTCTAACGCGCAGGCGGTATTCTTTTAAGCGATGCAGGTTTCAGTTCTGGTATTTGGCGTGTTGAAAGATTGGCTGGGCGCTGAGCAATCCTCTGTGGAGTTGCCCGAGGGCGCGACGGTGGCGCAGTTGCTGGCGCGGCTGAGCGAGGGGCGCGCGGCCGAGGCGCTGCGCGGCATTGCGGTGAGCGTGAATGCCGAGTACGCGCAGCGCGACCAAATGCTGAAAGATGGCGATGAGGTGGGATTGCTGCCGCCGGTGTCAGGCGGAGCGGACGGCGTGGCGCTTACGCGCGAGCGCATTGACGCGGAGAAGCTGGTGGCTGCGGCCAAGAGCGGCGCCGATGGCGCGGTGGTGGTGTTTGACGGGATTGTGCGCGACAACTCGCGGGGGCGGCAGACCCTTTATCTGGAGTACGAGGGCTATGAGGAACTGGCGCTGAGGCAGATGAGGTCTCTGGCCAGCGAGGCGATCTCGCGCTTTGGCGTGCGGGATGCGCAGATTGTGCACAGGCTGGGGCGGCTGGAGATTGGCGAGACCAGCGTGCTGATTGTGGTGGCATCGGCGCATCGGGCGCAGGCGTTCGAAGCTTGCCGATGGCTGATCGATACGCTGAAAAAGACGGTGCCGATCTGGAAGAAAGAGATTTTTGTGGATGGCGCGGTGTGGGCGGCAGGAGAGCCGTTTCCCGAGGGGATGGCCGTGGATGGGGCGAGGGCCGCGGGCGATGCGTAAGCGGGCGGCGGCACCGGGATTCGCATTGCTTCGGCGTTTGTGGTTTCCCACCCATGCGCCTGAAACACGGCGCATGGATGGGGCACCCTGGATTTGCTGGATGCGGAGCTTTGCCGCCCGGATTCTTTTGCTAATGACGGTTGCGGGAATGGCCGGCACGCTGGCGGCGCAGGAGTTGACGCTGCATGTGGATGTGCGGCTGGTGAACCTGTTTGTCAACGTGACCGACCGCAACGGGGCGCTGGTGGGGGGATTGACGCAGGAGGATTTTGCGGTTGCCGAGGATGGCAGGCCGCAGGAGATTGCGGTGTTTGAGCGGCAGTCGGAACTGCCGCTGAATTTGACTTTGGCGATTGATACCAGCGGCAGCGTACACAAGGATATGGCCGAGGAGACGGATGCGGCGCGGCGGTTTGCGCACGCTCTGCTGCGGCCGCAGGACCAGATGAGCCTGTTGCAGTTTGCCACCGAGGTGCGCGAGCTGACGCCGTTTACCAACAAGGTGAGCCAGATCGATCGCGGGCTGGGGCAGTTGCGCGGGGACTTTGCCACGGCGCTCTACGATGCGATTTACCTGGGCGCGGAGCGGCTGGGCGGCAAACAGGGGCGCAAGGTGCTGGTGCTGGTTTCAGACGGCGGCGACACGGCCAGCGATACCACTTATGCCAAGGCGCTGGAGCAGGCGCTGCGCAACGAGGTGATGATCTACTCGATTATCGATGTGCCGATTGAGGCCAGCGCAGGCCGCGATCTGGGCGGGGAGCACGCACTGATTACGCTGGCCGAGCAGACGGGCGGCAAGAGCTTTTATGTGAGCGCGGGCGGGCTGAACAAGGCCTTTGCACAGGTGAGCGACGATCTGCGGACACAGTATCTGCTGGGGTATTATCCGAAAAACCAGGAGCCAGGGAAGACGTTCCATCGGGTGCAGGTGACGGTGCCGCGGGCGGCGAGCGAGGCCTTCAATATTCGGCACAAGACGGGCTACTACATGGATGCGGGTGCCAAGGGGCACGAGTAGGCAGGATGGGCCTGGGCGGAATTCGGCTGGGGATGCACGGCGCAGCATCGTTTTTCCGTCGTTGCATCTAAAATGGAAGCATGACTCTTCCCCTTAAGAATCGCCGCCGGCTGAAGACGCCTCCGCCGGGGGAGACCGGCCAGGAGGCGCTGTATCTGCGCTCTTTGAGCGATCGGCAGGTGACGGTAACCGTGACTCTGCGCGATGGCGAGACAGTGCGCGGCTGGATTGAATATTTTGACGACGGCATGCTGCGGTTGACGCGCGAGGGCAAGCCGAACCTTTTTATTTACAAGCACCAGATTCGCACGATTACGGAGGCCGGCAAGCGGCGGGCTCCGCAGAGCAACAGTGCGGACACGAACGGATCGGGAACCAGCGGGGGCGCACAGTGAGCGGAGCGGCAGCAGCGGAGGGTACGTGGGTTCCCAAGGTATCAGCGATTGCGCGCGAGGCGGGGGCGCGGCTGCGGGAGTTTCTGGCCGCGGGCGTTGAGACCGAGTACAAGGGCGATGTGGACCTGGTGACGATTGCCGACCGGACAGTGGAGAAGCTGATCCTGGAGCGGTTGGGCGCGGCGTTCCCTGAGCACGGGATCTATGGCGAAGAGGGAACGCGGGAGCGGATGGAGGGCGAGTACCGCTGGTACGTTGACCCGCTGGACGGGACCACGAACTTTGCGCACGGGATTCCGCACTTTTGTGTTTCGCTGGGGCTGGAGCATCGGCCGGCGGGGTTGAAGGCGGAGGAAGACGGGCGCCTGGTGGCGGCGGTGATCTACGACCCCAACCGGGACGAGCTGTTTACGGCGGAGCGGGGCAGGGGCGCCTGGCTGAACGGCAAGCCGATTCATGTGTCGAAGACGCCGGAGCTGGCTGAGGCGCTGGTGGCGACGGGGTTCCCGAGCCACAAGCGGCACGACAGCCCGAATATTCACTTTTACCAGGAGTTCACGCTGCGCTCGCATGGGGTGAGGCGGGCAGGGTCGGCGGCGCTGGACCTGGCGTATGTTGCCTGCGGGCGGCTGGATGCATTCTGGGAGTTCAAGCTGAACCCATGGGATACGGCGGCAGGCTTTCTGCTGGTGGAGGAAGCCGGCGGGCGGTGCTCGGACTACGCGGGCGGGCCTTACCGGCTGGACAGCCTTGAAGTGTTGGGGTCAAACGGGCTGATCCACGAGGAGTTGCTGGGGTTTTTCAGGGATATGTTCGCGGGGCGGGATTTGTCGCCGATTCCGACGCCAAGGGAGTTTGCGGAGCGGCGACGAGCGCGGGCGGGGGCCCAAGCGACGTAGCGGGCGGGTTCGGAATGGGAACAGGAATCGGGAGCCGGAGCGGGGATTTCCTGTCGCAGAATGCGGTTCACCGGGGTTGACTGAACCCAAGGGGTCCTGTGCTACTATCACGCGTGAGAGTTCGTCTCCCCGGAGTGAAATCAAGATGGCCTATGTGATTGCAGAACCCTGTATCGGCACCAAGGACACCGCCTGTGTAGACGCTTGTCCTGTCGATTGCATCCACCCCAAGAAAGATGAAGACGGGCACGGCGAAGCCGACCAGTTGTTCATCGACCCGGTCGAGTGCATCGACTGCGGCGCATGCGTACCGGCGTGCCCGGTATCGGCGATCTTTGCGCAGGACGACCTGCCGGAGAAGTGGGCCGATTTTACGGCCAAGAACGCGGCGCACTTCGGTCGCTAACCGTTTTTGAGCAGGATCCAGATGCGCATCTCGCGGGGCGGGGTGCGCATTTGTGCGTCTGCGGCAAACCTGGGGTGGAGGCGGGGAGTCTCTTTGGGGCGCTTGAAAAAGGGCTAGAGTGCGGCTTCGTTCAATTGTTTGCGAGCGGGGATGCGGTTTTGCTCGAGGGGCGACGCGGAACCATGAACGATGGCGTAGCGGCCCTTCTCAACTTCGACAAAATCGACGTTGTCGCCGGTCTTGAGTCCAAGCTGTTGGCGTACCTGTGTGGGGAGGGTGATACGGCCGTTGAAGGTGACCATTGCGGTGGGCATTTGGAACCTCTGCGGTTATTTTAACCCAGCGGTCAAGCCCCGTTTTGCGCCGATGCAGTGGAAAACCGGCGATTGACGGGCTATTCGAGCAGTTTCATGGCGGCATCGCGGGCGGCAATGCGGTCAAAAGTGACGGTTTTGGTGCAATCGGCGGCGCGGCGGATGCGGCGATAAGGCAATTGGCAAGGGGCCTGTTTTGACTTTGTTAGAGGATTCTGATCAGGCGTGAAGAGCAGCTAGAACGCTCCACTCCGTTCCGCGACCGCCTCCCGGCAATGCGAAGATAGTAGACGCATGAGCGTACTGACCTCAGAGGCGGTGGTGTTGCGGACCTGGCCGGTGCATGAGGCGGACCTGATCGTGAGCTTTTTCACGCGCGATTATGGACGGGTGCGGGGGGTGGCCAAGTCGGCGCTGAAGAGCCGGAAGCGGTTTGGGGGGGCTCTGGAGCCGATGACGGTGGCGCGGGCGTGGTTTGCCGAGCGGCCGCGGCAGGAGCTGGTGCGGCTGGACCAGTTGGAGATTGTGCAGTCGCCGCTGTCGCTGCCGGTGGATCACGTGCGCATGGCGGTGCTGAGTTTTTTTGCCGAGGTGCTGGACGAGGCGCTGCCGGATCACGATCCGCAGGAGACAGTCTTCCGGCTGCTGCTGGCGGTGCTGGAGCAGACGACCGTGCAGCAGCCGTGGATGCCGCTGACCTATTTTTCGTTGTGGATGACACGGTTGATGGGGCTGCTGCCTGATCTTGCGCATTGCACGGCGTGCGGGGAGGCGTTGCAGGCAGAGGAGGTTTCGTTCAGCAGCTTTGGGGATGGCTTGTTTTGCACGGTGCATCGCAGCGGAAGCGCCAGTGGGCTTTCGGCGGACTCTTGGCTGCTGGCGCAGCGGATGCTTCGGGCGCCGGCCACGGCCTTTGCAGGCGAGGAGTGGCCACGGCGGCGGGGGCAGGATTTGCGGCGATTTACCCTACAAGCCTTGGAGCGGCATCTTGAGCGTCGGCTGCGGTCAGCCGAGGCGCTGGCGCGATTGTGATGAGGGAGGCGCTGTGTTAGCTGTGCGTGCACGATTGTGAATGTGGCACCTAATGATTATCTTGCACGTATTGTCGAAGCAGTGCATACTTTCAATATGAGAACCAATGTCAATCTCGCCGACGACGCTCGCGAGTTCGCTGAGATTTACGCTCATGCCAATGGGTTTACGCTCGGCGAGGCTATCACGGAGCTGATCCGGAAGGGCCAGCAGACTGCCAGCGCCGCGTCCGAACCCTCAAAATTCGGCAGGTCTGCCTCTGGTTTTCCAACCTTGCCGCCCAGAAACCGCATCCTGACCACCGAAATGGTGCTGAAAGCGCAGGAGGAGGATTTTGTCTGAACCTGCCTATCTGCCCGATGTCAATGTTCTGGTTGCGCTCAGCGATCCCAGCCACGTCCATCATGGGACGGCAGACAATTGGCGACTTTCCATTGGAGACGCCCGTTTTCTTCTCTGCCTGATTACCGAAGGCGGCTTTGTGCGCCTGATGGCCAACCCCTCCATCGGCGGACTCTCGATGAACGACGCGATCATGCTTTTACAGGAGATCGCAGCCCTTCGGACCTGCCAAAACCTGCCCATCGAACCCTCCTGGCTGGAACTGATCGAGCCTCTCACTGCTCGCCTGCACGGCTACCGGCAGGTCACCGACGCACTCCTGCTCGGCCTTGCCATTCGCCATGGAGCCGTTCTGGTTACGCTCGACCGCTCGATCCAGGCGCTGGCCGGCGAGGAGTACGATGCCAACCTGCTCACCTTGGCTTGAATGTCAAAAAAGGACCTCCAAGCCCTGCTGATAAAATTGGCATAGTCCCGTCAAGAGAGAATCCCACGTGCCTTCATCTGCTGTTTCAAAGTCCACGGTCAAGTCGTCTGTGAAGCCCACCCCGCTCACATTTCAGGAGCTTTTGTTCCGCCTTCAGGCATTCTGGGCGGAGCGCGGCTGCGTGCTGCAACAGCCCTTCGACTCAGAGGTAGGGGCGGGCACCATGGCGCCGGAGACGTTTCTGCGTGTGCTGGGGCCGAAGCCGTACAAGGTCGGTTACGCCCAACCCTCGCGGCGGCCGGCGGACGGGCGCTATGGCGAGAACCCGAACCGGCTGTTCCGGCATACGCAGTTCCAACTGATCTTGAAGCCGCCGCCGGAGAATGTGCAGGAGCTCTACCTCCAGTCCCTCGAAGCGATCGGGATTGACCTGAGCCAGCACGATCTCAAATTTGAGGAAGACAACTGGGAAGGCCCGACAGTGGGCGCCTGGGGCGTGGGCTGGCAGGTGATGATGGACGGGATGGAGATTACCCAGTTCACCTACTTCCAGCAGTGCGGGGGGCTGGACCTGGACCCGATCTGCGCCGAGCTGACGTATGGACTGGAACGGCTCTGCGCGTTCATGCAGGATGTGGACTCAGTGTATGACGTGGTGTGGGCGCGCGATCCGGATACGGGTGCGGTGGTGACCTACGGCGATGTGCGGCATACAGAAGAGCTGCAGTACTCGGTGTACAACTTTGAAGACGCGGATGTGGAGCGGTTGTGGGCGCACTTTAACAGCTACGAGGCCGAGGCGCAGGGGCTGCTGGCCAAGGCCAATGCGCTGATGGCCGATGAGAAGGCGACGGCGGCAGAGAAGCTGCGGTTTCCGCTGATGTCGACGTATGAGCTGGCGCTGAAGTGCTCGAACCTGTTCAACCTTCTGGATGCGCGCGGAGCGATCAGCGTGACGGAGCGGGTGGGGATGATCGGGCGGATCCGCACGTTGGCGGTGGGCGTGGCGAAGGTGTATGTGGCGCAGCAGGGAAGTTAGCGGAGTTAGCCGCGCCCGCCCAGGCGACCGCGTGTTAGCGAGTTAGCAGGTTAGCGCCGCTGGCGCGGCATGAGCGAGTTTGCGAGAAAGCAAAAAGACTATGGCGGATTTTTTGTTGGAGATTGGGCTGGATGAGATTCCAGCGCGGATGATTGCCGGGGCCGAGGCTGAGCTTGGGCGGCGGGTGAACGAACTGCTGACGCGGGAGCGACTGCTTGGGTCCGGCGCGAAGGTGACGACGTACTCGACGCCGCGGCGGCTGGCGGTGGTGGCCGAGGGCGTGGCGGCGCGGCAGGCCGACACCGAGGAGCAGTTGACGGGGCCCTCGTGGAAAGTTGCGTTCAAGGACGGCGCGCCCACGCCGGCAGCCGAGGCCTTTGCCAAGAAGGCGGGCGTGGCGGTGGCGGCGCTTGAAAAAGTGACCAACGCCAAGGGCGAGTATGTGGGCGTGACCGTGAAGCGGCCGGGGCGCGCGGCGGCGGAACTGCTGGCTGCCGAGCTGCCGAAGGAAGTGCTGGCGCTCTACTGGGCCAAGAATATGTACTGGCGCGCGGGCAAGCCGGAGCGGTTTGTGCGGCCGGTGCGCTGGGTGGTGGCGCTGCTGGATGCGGCTGTTGTGCCGGTGGAGATCGCCGGGATTGCGGCGGGGAACGCGAGCCGCGGGCATCGCATTTTGCACGGGCAGGCGCCGGTGGTTCTGGAGTCGCCGAAGGGCTACGTTGAGGCGCTGCGCAAGGCGTTTGTGGTGGTGGATGTGGCCCAGCGGCGAGAGCTGATTCGCAATGCGCTGGACAAGGCCACGCGGACGGTGGCCGGGGCGCGCTGGCGTGAGGACGAGCCGCTGATTGAAACCGTTGTGCATTTGACCGAATGGCCGACGGTGGTGCTGGGCGACTTTGAGGCCGAGTACCTGGCGCTGCCTGAAGAGGTTCTGGTGACGGTGATGCGCGACCACCAGAAGTATTTCGCCGTTGAGGGTGCGGACGGGAGATTGGCGGCGCATTTTCTGGCGGTGCTGAACACGCAGGTGGACGCCGCGGGCGAGGAGATTATCCGGCACGGCAACGGGCGCGTGCTGCGTGCGCGGTTCAAGGATGCGCGGTTCTTCTGGGACTTCGATCAGAAGACGCCGCTGGCCGCCCGCGTGGAAAGCCTCAAGTCCGTAACCTTCCAGAAGGAACTGGGGAGCTACCACTGGAAGACTGAAGCGAACCTGGCCGTGGCGCGGGCGCTGGCGGCCAAGGTGAAGGCCGGGGGCGTGAGCCTGGACGAGGCGGCGCTTGTGAAGGCTGTGGAACTGGCCAAGACCGACCTGACGACCGAGCTGGTGAAGGAGTTTACCGAGCTGCAAGGGATTATCGGCGGGCTCTACGCCCGGGCTCAAGGCCTGGGCGACGCGGTTGGCGACGCCATCTATGCGCAGTACACGCCGGCTTCAACGGAAGATGCGATTCCGAAGACGGTGGAGGGGCAACTGCTCGGTCTCGCGGACCGCATTCAAACGATTACCGCGATGTTTGGGATTGGCGCTGCGCCAACGGGGTCCAAGGATCCGTTTGCGCTGCGGCGGGCGGCGAATGCGATTGTGAAGATTTTGGCTGAGTCGGGGTTGGGGCTGGCGTTGGGTGACGTGCTCGAAGCGAGCGGCGCCGAGGCAGCCAACAAGGAGCAGGTTGCGGCCTTCCTGCGCGAGCGGCTGCACTTCTACTTGAAAGACGTCCGCGGGTTTGCGTACGACGTGGTGAGTGCGGTGCTGGCTGCGGGAGCCGACGATGTGCGGGATGCGATTGCGCGCGCCGGAGCGCTGACAGAGGCGCGCGAGTCTGCGGACTTTGCGGCGATCTCGGCGGCGTTCAAGCGGATCAAGAACATTCTGCGGCAGGCCGAGGAGAAGGGATTTGCACTGGGCTCGGCGAAGGATGTGAAGTTGTCCGCGGAGGCGCAGCAACTGAAAGATGCGGCGGCGGCGCTGGCTCCGGTGGTGGCCAAGCTGCGGCAGGAGCGGGCCTATGGCGAGGCGCTGGCGCGGATCGCCACGCTACGGCCGACGGTGGACGCGTTCTTTGACAAGGTGATGGTGCTGGACCCGGATGAGAAGGTCCGCGGCGCGCATCTTGGGCTGATTGACGAGGTGCTGCGCGGGTTCTCGGGGATTGCGGAGTTCAGCGAGATTGTGACGGGGTAGACGAAGGCTGGCTGGGGTTTGTGGTTTCCCGCTCTCGAATCAAAAGACGGTTCAAGGATGGGGCACGGGACATTTGTGCTGTGGGATGGGCGGATTGAGATTTGTGGTTTCCCAGGTCTCAAGATCGAGACCTGGGGCACCGGGCCTGCCAGGATGAACCGGCTGCTGACCAGCGAAGTTCTTTGCGCTTCGCGCTTTGCCTCCTGCACCTTCGGGTCCGTTCAGCCGTCTACAATCAAGAAAGATGTCTGACACGCTTTATCTGAGCTTGTGGTACCCCAATCTGCGTCTGGCAGCCCTCCCTGAAAAGCTGACCGCGGTGCTGGGCGCCTTTGCCGCGCATGGCGGAGAGCCGCGCGTGTATGCGGCGACGGCCTGGCCGGTGAGCTGGCGCGAGTCGCCGGTGTTTCAGCGGGTGTGGGGCTGGGGCGAGCAGGGTGCGGAGCCGCGGGCCGCGGTGGAGCAGGCGCTGGAGCTGCTGCACGAAGACTACGCCTACGAATTTCAGATCGGATGGAGCTTGTGGGAGCTGGAAGGTCCGCCCGGAAACGCAGGTCCTTCGACTTCCCCTTCACTTCGCTCAGGGGCCGCTCAGGATGACAGTGCTTTGGGGAAATGGGCGCGGAGTCCGCGGCTGGTGCGGGTGACGGGGTATGGGCCGCTGTTCGACGAGGGCGCTTACGAGCAGGATGGGCACATCCGGGTGGACTTTGGGCCGGACACATCGTTTCTTGAAGAAGATCTGGAGCTGGACCCGGTGGGTGCGGGCCATGTGGCAGAGAACATTGTGCAGCTTGTGGCCCTGGTGGGCTCTCTGGATAAGGCCTCGGGCGCCACGGCGCGCCTGCTGTGGAGCGAGCTGGGCGAGAGCCTGGCCAAGCGGCTGGCGGCACGGCTGGGAATGGGGAACTGAGCGTGCAACTGACCATCGAACGGATGCGGACGCTGGTTGTGGCGGCAGGGGTGCTGGTGGTGGCGGCGCTGGTGGTGTTTCTGGTCGTGGGCAAATGGCGGAACCCTTTCAACCGGCGCGATATTCCCAAGCGGCTGGGGATTGAGATCAAGCAGGAGGCCAACGGCGTCACCTATACGCAGGCGCACGGCGGGCATACGCTGTTCAAGATTCACGCGTCGAAGGTGGTGCAACTGAAAGACAGCCACGCGGTTCTGCACGACGTGAAGATTGAGTTATATGGGACCGACGGCAGCCGTGTGGACCGGATTGAAGGCGACGAGTTTGACTATGACCAGAAGAGCGGCCTGGCCAGGGCGGCGGGGCCGGTTGAGATTACGTTAATGCGTCCGGGTGTGGCGCCGGCGATTGCGCCGAAAGCGACGCCGGAACTGGCGGCGAGCAAGGCGAAGAGCAGCCCGGTGGTGGCAGTGGCCAAAAGCGCCGCGGCGGGCGAGGTTCACGTAAAGACCAGCGGCGTGACGTTTGACCAGAAGAGCGGTGTGGCCAGCACCGACAAGCAGGTGGATTTCTCAATGGCGCAGGGCTCAGGGAGCTCAATCGGGGCGCGGTACGACTCGCAGCAGGGCCTGCTGGTGCTGAACGAGGCAGTGGTGCTGAATACGCGGCGCGGGGCGGATACGGTGGCGGTGCGGGCGCAGCACGCGGAGTTTACCAGCGACAGCGACGAGTGCCGGCTGCGCGCGGCGACGGCCGATTTCCGGGGCGGGCAGGCGACGGCGGGCGAGGCGAAGATTCTGTTCCGCGAGAATGGCTCGGCGCAGCGGCTGGAGGCGACAGGCGGGTTTGCGGTGACGACCTCGACCGGCGGACACCTGACGGCTCCCGTGGGGCAGATGGACTTTAACGAGCACAACCAGCCGCGGCACGGGCACATGCAGGGCGGTGTGGTGATGGACTCAGTGACGGCGGACGCGGCGCATGGGAGCCGGACGGTGCATGGGACCGCTCCGCAGGCAGAGCTTGACTTCACGGCGGAGGGCGACCTGCGTCATGCTCACCTGGAGCGGGGCGTGGCCTTCGAAAGCAAAGAACAGAGCGAGTCGGCGGGTGAGCGGGTGAGGACGGGCCGCAATTGGCAGTCGCCGGTGGCCGATGTGGATTTCCGCAAAGACGCGCAGGGACATGCGGAGCCGGCCTCGATTCATGGTACGGGCGGCGTGGTGGTGACGGGTGAGAGCCAGCGTGGCACGGGAGCGGTGGCGCCTTCGCGGCTGGCTGCGGACGATTTGACGGGTGTGTTCGGGCCGGGGTCGGTGGTGACCGCGATGACCGGGGTGGGACACGCCGCGATGGAAGAGACCACGGCAACGGGGACACGAGAGCAGACCAGCGGCGACCGGGTGGATGCGCATTTTGTGCCGGTCGGCGGAGGCAAGGCCAAAGGCGGGCCAGACGGGATTGAGTCGGCCAGCGTTGAGGGTCATGTTGTGCTGGTGGACGAGCCGGCGGCGAAGCCGGGCGCCGCGGCCGCTGCCCCGGTGAGGGCGACGGCTGGGCGCGCGGTGTATGAAGGCGCAGGCGAGTGGCTCCACTTGACGATGAGTCCGCGGGTGGAAAACGGCGGACTGCAACTGACGGCGGAAAGGATTGATGTTTCGCGTGCATCGGGAGATGCGTTTGCACATGGAAATGTGAAGGCGAGCTGGGTTTCGGCCGGGGAGGGCAAGACCGGCGAGCCGGGCGGCGTGGCGCTGGGCGGCAATGGGCCGGCGCACGTGGTGGCGGCCGAGGCGCAGTTGCACCAGCCGTCGGGCGAGGCGATCTTCCGCGGGCAGGCCCGGCTGTGGCAACAGGCCAACTCAGTGGCGGCTCCGTTGATTGTGCTGGACCGGACGAGGCAGACGCTGGTGGCGCGGAGTTCGGACGCAGCCGAGCCGGTGAGGGCGGTGCTGGTGAGTACGGGCGGAGCCGACGCGGCCAAGGCGGGCAGGTCCAGTTTGCCGTCGGTGATTCGGGTGCGTGGCGGCGATCTCAAATACTCCGACGCCGAGCGCAAGGCGTTGATGCGGGGCGGCGCGCTGGGCACGGTAGTGGCCGAGACGGGGACGGCGATGAGCGTCTCGAACGAGGTGGAACTGGTGCTGCAGCCGGCGGGCAAAACCGCGGGCAAAGAGGCCGGTCAAGCGCAGGTGGACAGGATGACGGCTCGCGGCCACGTGACGGTGAGTTCGGAGGGGCGGCGCGGGACCGGAGAGCAGCTTGTGTATACCGGCGAGACGAGCGAGTATGTGCTGACGGGCACCGCGACAGTGCTGCCGCGGATGACCGACCCGGCCCGGGGAAGCGTGACCGGGGAGGCTTTGATTTTCAATAGCCGCGATGATAGCGTCAGTATCGAAGGCGGCGGAAGCAAGACGACGACCGAGACGACTGCGCCAAGGTGACGGCGGAAGCGAGCCCCAACAGGCGCGCGTGAAGGACTGATGGAGACACTGAGGGCCGAGGGGATCGGCAAGACATATAAGGGGCGGCAGGTCGTGCGCGGCGTGGATCTGTGGATCTCTCGCGGCGAGGTGGTGGGACTGCTGGGCCCGAACGGAGCCGGCAAGACGACCAGCTTTTACATCATTGTGGGCCTGGTGGCGCCGGAGACGGGCCGGGTGATGGTGGACGACGTGGACATTACGCGGGTTCCGATGTATCTGCGGGCGCGCAACTTCGGCATCAGCTATCTGCCCCAGGAGCCCTCGGTGTTTCGCAAGCTGACAGTGGAGGAGAATATTCTGGCTGTGCTTGAGGCGCAGCCGCTGGGCAGTCGCGAGCGGCGGACGCGGGCCGAACGGCTCATCCACCAGTTGAACCTGGGCCATATCCGCACCACCAAGGGGTACGCGCTTTCAGGCGGCGAGCGGCGTCGGGTTGAGATAGCGCGATCGCTGTGCATTCAGCCGAACTTCATCCTGCTGGACGAGCCGTTCAGCGGCATCGATCCGATTGCGGTTCTGGAACTGCAGAAGATCATCTTTGATTTGAAGGCCAGCGGGATCGGAGTTCTGATTACCGACCACAATGTGCGCGAGACGCTGAGCGTGACCGATCGAGCGTACATTATTGCCGAGGGAAAGATCTTCCGCGCCGGGACGCCGCGGGAATTGGGCAACGACGTGGATGTGCGGCGGGTTTACCTGGGCGAAGGTTTCTCGCTGGGTTGATGGGCGCCGTCGCGGCGAGTTTTTTGTGAAGCACCGGGGAATGCGGTCAAGACCTTGCGGCACCCCCAAGGTAACGGGGATTCCAGAGCGAGATTCCCTAAATGAGAGTCTCCCGAAGCGGTACGGCAGTTCGGGTTCAGGGCAATTTGGCCTTTAGCCTTTTTCGTCTCCGATTACACTGGCATTGAGTTCAAACGGGAATTGGGTCCCATCTATGGCATTGCTGCAACCAAGAATGAACCTGAAGGTTTCGCAACGCCAGGTGCTGACTCCGGGCCTGATGCAGATGGTGAGCGTATTGGCGCTCAACAAGCTGGAACTGAAGGAGATGATCGATGCCGAGATGGTTGAAAATCCCGTCCTGGAAGAGATTGACGAGTCGGTTCCAATGCTGGATGAGGTGGCGGGGCGGCTGGAACGGCAGGAGCGCGAGGAACGGATTGCGCTTGGGGAGCAGGGAGCCGAGGAAGCGCCGGCCGCGGCCAAGGATGCTTTTGGCGAAATTGATTTCGGGTCGTATTTCAGGGACTATCTTGACCCTGGGTATCGGACCCAGCCGGAGTATGAAGAGAGCGAAAAGCCCTCGTTTGAGAACTTTCTCTCCCAGCCTACGACTTTGTCCGATCACCTGGCGTGGCAGTTGGGAGCTTTAACGCTGGACCCAGCGCTGCACCTTGCGGCCGAGTATGTGATTGGCAACCTGAACGAGGATGGCTACCTGGCGGCGGGGGAAGTGGAACTGGCCCAGGCCTTTAATCAGAGCGGGGAGAGCGAAGCGGCTCAGCAGGGCTCGAACGGGAAGGCGCCCGTGGCAGGGCTTGAGGCGGATGTGGCACAGGAACTGGCCCGCGCAGACCTTGAGCTTGACCTGGAGAGCTTGCGGCGCGGGATTGACCTGGTGCAGCATCTTGATCCGGCGGGGGTGGGGGCCCGGGATCTGCGGGAGTGCCTGCTGCTGCAGATTGCGGCCCAGCAGCACGAGTTTAGCCATTTGTATGCCAAACAGGCGGTTGAGGCGGGGGAGGATCCGCACGGGGCGTTTCGCGCCGAGGCAGAGGCGCATCTTGAGGAGCGGCGGCGCAGCATGGAAGTGGCGGCGCTGATTGTGGACAGCCATTTGCAACTGCTTCAGAAGCGGGATGTGAAAGACCTGGCACGGGCGGCGCAGATTACGCTTGCCGAGGCGCACGCTGGGGTTGAGTTTATCCGCACGCTGGACCCGCGCCCGGGGCGGCTGTATAACCGCGAGCAGACGCGGCTGATTGAGCCCGACGTGGTGTTTTTGAAGCGCGGGGGCGAGTGGGTTGTGTCAATGAACGAGGAAGACCTGCCCAGTCTGCGATTGAGCCGGCGCTACCGGCAGATGCTGACGGCCGAGGGGACCGACAAAGAGGTCAAGGATTATGTGAAGGAGCGGTTCCGCTCAGCGCTGCAACTGATGCGCAACATTGCGCAGCGGAAGAGCACAATTCTGCGCACGTGCGAAGTGATTGTGCGGCGGCAGCAGGATTTTCTGGAGCTGGGGGTCGAAGCGCTGCACCCGATGATGATCAAGGAAGTGGCGGAAGAGATCGGCGTTCATCCCTCGACGGTGAGCCGGGCGGTGGCGAACAAGTACGCTCATACGCCGCAGGGCGTGATTGAGCTGCGGTTCTTCTTCTCGGAGGGCTCGAACGGGCCGGAGGGCGCGGACACGCCGCTGCTGGTGTTGAAGCGCAAGGTAAAGAAGCTGATCGAGGACGAGGATGCGCGGCATCCGCTGACCGACGACCAACTGGCGGCGCTGTTGCAGTCGCAAGGAATTCAACTGACGCGGCGCACGGTGGCCAAATATCGCGAAGACATGAACATTCCCTCGACGCACCAGCGGCGGCGGCGCGACGCGTAGCAGCGGCATTTTCAGATTCGAGTTAAAGATCCCTGTTGAATGGTAGAATCCGTGGGGCAGCCGGTCAGGCCGGTGGGCCAGCGCGAAATTCTGCGACAAAACGGGAGGGTCACTCGATGCAGAAGAGGCCGGATTCAAAGACGATGGAAGAGCAGCGCAATTCTCTTACACGGCGCGAACTGATGCAGGCGGCGGTTTGGGCCACGGGAGGCGGGTTGCTGGCCGGCAGCGTGCTCGACGCGCAGGCTCTGCAGGCGGCGGCGCAGGGAGATGCGGCGAGTTACCTGACCAAAGACAGAATTGCCTCGACGCCGACGTTCCGGTATAGGCCCTACCGTTCGCGGCACGTGGCAGCGGCGGAGACCGCGACGTGGGTGCAGATCGACCTGGGTGCGGCGCAGCGGATTGACGAGATCCGGCTGTTCCCGGCCAACCAGAAGATGGTCCCGGGCAAGGACGAGTACTATGCCGGCGAAGGATTTCCGGAAGGCTTCAAGATTGAGGTTGCGGAGGCGGCGGATTTTGGACGACCGGTGACGATCGTCGATTTCACGCATACGCTGTTCAATAACCCCAAGGACACGATTGCAAGTTTTCCGGCGCTGAAGCAGAAGGCGCGGTATGTGCGTGTAACGGCGACGAAGCTGGCCGCGCCGCAATGCGTGGCCGATGTGGGCGACTCGCCGGAGGGGCAGAACGGCTGTTCGGCGGACGGGAAGTATTATCTTGCGCTGGCGCGGGTTGCGGTGATTGCGGGCGGCAAGGACGTGGCCGTTGGGCGGCCGGTGAGCTGCGACGCGGCGCACGGCAATGCAGAGGACGCGCAGCAGATAACACGGCCCGAGCGAATTGAGACCGAGTACATTCATCGCGACCGGCCTGACCGCGTGACTGATCCAGCGACATGGAAGCCGGTGCCCTACCAGGCGCATGCGCCGGTGAAGGGCGTTACGTTAGAGGGCGGGGTGTTTGAAACCACCATGCGCAACAACATTGTCTACCTGATGGAGTCCTATACGGTGGACGATCTGCTGTTGCAGTTCAGGGAGCGGGCGGGCAAGCCCATTCCGCCCAGCAACCGCAAGCCAGACCAGTTCTGGGAGACGGATCTGGCGGGGTCGAATGCGGGCAGGTTCCTGATGGGCGCGGGGAACACGCTGCGCTGGATCGACGACCCGGAGCTGCGCAAGCGCGTGGATGCCGTGGTTGCGGGGATTGCCGAGTGCCGCGACGCCAACGGCAACGTGATGGCGTTCAACGACGATACGATCTTCTTCTCCGAACGTGGGGCGTATACGCGGGCGTGGCTGACGCATGGATTGATTGAAGCCGGTTACGCGGGGCACCCGGAGACGTTCAAGATGCTGCGGGCCAACTATGACCGCTTCAACCAGGCCAGGTTTCTGCCCGAGCTGATGCGCGCGGCGGTGCAGGGCGGGCAGGGGATGATTGCCAATACCCGGATGTACTTTACGCCCGAGGGCAAGGCGGCGGATATTCAATTGATCCAGCGCTATTATCTGGAAGACAAGTGGCTCGATGCGCTGGCACGGTATGACAAGGACCAGATCTGGCAGTATCCCTATGACCGGCCGCACTGCTACCTGCTGACCAATCTTGAAGCGTACATGGACGTGTATCGCGCCACGGGCGACCGGCGCGTGCACGACGGCGTGAAGGCCGGTTGGGAGATGTACAAAGAGCATTGGGTGCAGCCGGGCGGGTCAATCTCGATTATCGAGTACAACTACGATCCACCGGATTCGCAATCATTAAAGCAGAAGCTGGGCGAGTTCTGCGGCAGCGCGTTCTGGGTTTTCCTGAGCCAGCGGTTCCAGTTGATCCACCCTGAGGAAGAGCGCTACGCGGCGGAGATTGAGAGCGCGCTCTACAACGTGGCGATGGGCAACCAGCAGGGAACCAAGGGGCTGCGCTATCACGCTCTGCTCGAGGGCAAGAAGGAAGAGGGCACGCGGGGCAACACCTGCTGCGAGGGCCAGGGCACTCGGCTGATCGGCACCATGCCGGAGCATATCTACTCGGTGGCCGGGGACGGCTTGTATGTGAATCTGTTTGAGCCGTCGACGATTCGCTTTGACCACCTGAGCCAGCCGGTGACGGTGCGCATGGAGACGAAGTTCCCCTACGCCTGCGAGGTGAAGCTGACGGTCTCTGCCGCCAAGGCGATGAAGCTGCGGGTGAGGGTTCCGCGGTGGGCCACGGGCGCCATGAGTGTCGCGGTAAACGGGCAGGCGGCCGGCACGGGCAAGCCGGGCAGCTATCTGACTCTGGATCGCGACTGGGCCGAGGGCGATGCGGTGAGCTTTACGCTGCCGGCCGGGTTTGCGGTTGTTGAGTATACGGGCGCGGACCAGGTTGTGGGGCACAAGCGGTATTCGGTCAGCTGGGGTCCACTGCTGTATGCGGCGGTGGGCAACGCATCGCTCGCACTGCCGGCGGAAGCGCACGCGGCGGAGCTTGGCAGCCACCTGGCGGCCAAGGCTGAGGCGCCGCTGCACTTTACCGTGGCGGGCAACCCTGGGGTTACCTTGATGCCGTACTGGCAGGTTGCCGACGAAGAGTTCACATGCTTCCCGGTGATTGACGCGAAGAAGGCGTAAGGGCGTTTCGAGGCGGATGGGTTGAAGGGCGTGCAGCCGGCGCGGCCCATCTTGCCGCAGGGCGTGCCGTCTGTTTCCCGAATGGGGGAGGCAGACGGCACGCCTGTTTTGCCTGTCGCTTTCAAGCAGGTGTTTTCCGGCATATACTGTTTTCTCGTTGCTCCGGATTCTTCCAGCCGGGTGTGTTGACTGGGCGGGTTGCCAGGGGCAGGGGAGAGGGCATCTGCAACCGAAGTACGACCATCGGGTGTAGAATCCAGAGTTCTCCGGACAAAGTTGTCTGGAGAAAGAAGAGCGGAGGCTGACCATGGAAGTGGAGTTCACCGCCAGAAAAGTGAAAATCTCCAAGGCACTGCGCACGCATGCCGAGGATGGGTTGGAACCGATCGCCCGGATGTTGGGCAAAACCGCAAGCGCCAGCGTGACCTTCAGCGCGCAAAAGCACCTACAACTTGTGGAAGTGACGATCAAGGCCCGGCAGCAGACGATTGCGGCCGCAGGCAAGGGGGATACGCCGCAGGCGGCGCTGCGGCAGGCACTGGACCACGCCGTGAACCAGGCCCGCCGGCATCGCGACCGGCGCCTTGAGAGCAAGCGGCTGCCCAAGGAAGAGAAGGTTCTGACAGCGCCGCCGGTGGCGCGGCCAAAGTCGCGCGCCGCACAGCCCGAAGCAGGCGCTGAGCCGCCCGCACGCGGCAAGGGCAAGGCGCGGGCATTGATCGCCGTGCACTCGTTCCCGGCTCGCTCCGCGGTGGTTGAGCCGCACATTGTGAAGAGCGGGGAAGCGATCGCCCTGAAGCCTCTGACCGTTGAAGAAGCGGTGAAAGAGGTTGAGTTCCGGGACCGGGATCTGCTGGTCTTTCGCAACGCGTCGGGCGATTTGTTTGTGCTGCATCGGCGTCGGGATGGGCAGATGGAACTGGTGGAGATTCCTTAGCGTTCATTTTGAAGCAGTTGACGCCGCGAGGGTTCGCGGCGCCGCATCCATGCGCCAGATCCAGAACTGGCCTGGCGGTGGCACGGCTGCTCGCAGCCGGCTGCCTTGGTGTGGGGCAGCCCGGATGTGCGACATTGGCAGGCCTGCGATTGCCTCAGGCAAGACAGTTTGCGTACTTTGGTTGCAGCCGCTACCCGGTTTAGGGGATTTCTTTGGAGGTTTATTCGTCCTACGATGAGTGAGATCACGATTTGCGACTGCCCACGCCGGATGGATGAGGGGCAAGGACGCCCAAGCTCCAGCCTCAAGCCGGTACGAAGGCAAGACGGCTAGAGCTGCAAAGGATTAAGGACCATGGTGGCTGCGGTCGTTCCCTGGAGCAATATGAGTTTGAACCTGCCGGAAAACTCGGATTCGGCACAGCAGCAAGAGGTGTTGGACGCGCTGCCGGTGCTGGTGTTCCTTGAGCGGGCAGGGCGCATTGTGTTTGCCAACGCCGAGGCGCGTCAGATGCTGGGCGTGGCCGAGGGCGAGTGGACACCGCGACCGGTTGAAGACGTTCTGTGGGGGTTGTTTCCCGGAACCGCGGAGCCGCAGACGCTTTTGACCGGCACCAGGAAGGGAAGCCCGTTCCATGCCACGCTGCCAGCCAAAGGCGGACGGTTGCAGCCGGTTGAGGGCACCTATTGCATGCTCGATGCCGAACTGCGCGAGGCGGTGATCGTGGCGCATCCGGGCGGCCGCGAGCGAGCGCCCAAGTCGCGGCTGATGGAAGATGTGCTCGCTTCGATTCCGGAGGCTGTGGCGATTGTTCACAGCAACCATGTTCTGTATACCAATCCTGCCTTTACTGGGCTCTTTGGGTTCAGCGCCGACGATGTGAGCGGGGGCAATCTGCGCGATTTCATTGTTCCGGATACGCGCCAGTCTGAGAACGCCATGCTGGAAAAGAGCGTGGACGAATATGGGCATGCCTCAATTGAAACCGTGCGCATGAACAAGGACGGCGAACTGCTGGACGTTGCGCTGCTGGCCAGGCCGTTGATTGTGGACGGAGCCAAGGCGGGCTATGTCTACAGCTATCGCGACATTGGCGAGCGCAAACAGATTGAAGCCAAGCTGCAGTTTGACGCCATGCACGACGTGCTGACAGGCATGCCGAATCGCGCGCTGTTTCTTGACCGTGTCAGCCTGGCCTTGACGCGCCTTTCGCGGCGGCGTGACCAGAGTTGCGGCGTGCTGTTTCTCGATCTGGACCACTTCAAGGATGTGAACGACGCCCTGGGCCACGCGGCCGGCGATGAACTGCTGACAGCAGTGGCCGAGCGGTTGCGCACAGCGCTGCGCCCGCAAGACACCGCGGCGCGGCTGGGCGGAGACGAGTTTGGCGTGCTGGTTGAGAACATTCTTACAGCGGCGGACCTGGATATTGTGGCCAACCGGGTTGTGCATGCGATGCAGATGCCGTTTGACATCTTCGGGCACCCGGTGCAGATGTGCTGCAGCATTGGCGTGGCGATGGCTGGGCCCGACCACTTGACGCCCGATCAGCTTTTGCGCGATGCCGACCTGGCGATGTATCGCGCCAAGCAGCAGGGCGGAGCTCGGTTTGAGGTGTTCGACAAAAACCTGGAGACCCAGGTGAGCGGCTCGCAGATGCGGGAGCGCGAGTTGCGCCAGGTGCTGGACAAGCGTGAGTTTGAGATCTGGTATGAGCCGATTTATCGGCTCGCCACCGGCCAAATAGAGGGCTATGAAGCTCTGCTGCGCTGGCGCCGCCCCGATGGGACGATCGACAGTTTTGACGACCTGCTTGCGGTGGCCGAGGATACCGGGCTCTCGATCAGTCTTGGCCGCGAAACGATGGAAGCTGCCTGCCGCCAGCTGCAAAGCTGGACGCAGGTCATGGAACATCCAGAGCTGACGATGAACATCAACCTGACGCAGCGGCAGTTCTATCACCCTGACCTGGTTGCGCAGATGAAGCGTGTGCTTGAAGAAACCGGGGCAGACGCGTCGAGGCTGATGTTTGAGGTTTCAGAGATTACCCTGAACCAGGACCCGGATGCGGCGGTAGCGATTCTGCAACGGATAGTGGACCTGAACGCGCGGGTTGCGGTGGACCACTTTGGGTTGGGGCTGGCTCCGCTCAATCACCTGGTGCGGCTGCCGATTGATGTGGTGAAGATTGATCCCAAGCTGACTCAGTCGGCCACCATGGCCGGGCGGCAACTGGCGATGGTGACGGCGCTGATGCAACTGGGCCACACGCTGGGGGTGCAGATGATGGCGCAGGGCATTGCGACACAGGAACAACTGGACGCATTGCGCCGCATGGGCTGCGAACTGGGCCAGGGCAGTTTGCTGTCAAAGCCGATTGAGGCTTCCCAGGCATTTCTGGGCCGTGAGCTCTGGTCAGCGGCTTTGCGCGGCTGATTGCTGCCGGACCGGACAGGCGCGAAGGCGGCCAACCGGTGTAGCATGAGCGCATGACGCCCAAAAAGCCGGCGCCCCGAGCTGCCCCAAGGCCTGCGGCCGCCCAACACGCCCAAGCAAGCAAATCCTCAGGCAAAGAGCTGGTGATTGTGACCGGGATCTCCGGGGCAGGGAAAGCCTCGGCTCTTAAGGCATTTGAGGATCTGGGATTTCATTGCGTAGACAATCTTCCTCTTGAGCTGTTGCCGGATTTTTCCGTGCTGGTGGGCAAATCCACTGAGGTGGAGAAGGCCGCGATTGTTGTGGATGTGCGCGAAGGTCAGACGCTGGACCAACTGCCCGAAATCCTGAAGCGAGTGAAGAAGTTGCTGGACACGCGCGTGGTGTTTCTCGATTGCCAGGATGCGGTGCTGGTGCGCCGCTACTCAGAGACGCGGCGGCCGCACCCGCTGGGCAAGTCGGAGACGGTATCGCGCTCGATTGTGGAAGAGCGGCAGCTTCTTGACCCGATACGCAATGTGGCCGATACGCTGATCGACACTTCGAACTTCAATGTGCATGAGCTGCGCGCCCACATCCAGAGCCGCTTTGGACAGGAGGACGAAAGCAAGCAGTTGCTGGTCTCGTGCCTGAGCTTCGGCTTCAAGAACGGCGTGCCGCTGGATGCGGACATGGTGTTCGATGTGCGCTTTCTGCCCAATCCGCATTTTGTGCCGGAGTTTCGCAAACTCACCGGGCTGAACCCGAAGGTGGCGGCGTATGTGCGCGGGTTTCCGCAGAGCAAGGAGTTTCTTGCCCGGGTGACCGACCTGATGCTCTACCTGCTGCCGCATTATGTGCAGGAGGGCAAGAGCTACCTGACGGTTGCTTTTGGCTGCACCGGCGGGCAGCACCGCAGCGTGATGATGGCCGAGGACATGTGCAAACGGCTGAAGAAGGCCGGCTACCAGGTGAAGGCTCTGCACCGGGATATGCCGCGCTAGTTTTCGTTGGCAGAGACAGTGCGGCAATGAAGGAGATCAATGAGGAGTCGAAACAAGGTTGCGGCGGTAATGGTGGTTTCTATGGCGTCGCTTCTGGTGCAGGGACAATCGGGCGCGTCGGGGCCGGACGGGGCGGGGCGCTCGATTTTGAAGCGCGCGGCGGTCGAGTATTTGTATCCGGAGCAGATTGCTCTGCCTGCCGGAAAGGCCGCGGTGGTGGCTCTGCATTTCCGCATTGCGCCAGGGTTGCACATCAACTCGCATTCTCCCAAGGATGAGTTTCTGATTCCGACGACGCTGACGATTCCTGAGGGTTCTGGCGTGCGGCTGGAAGAGGCGAAGTACCCGCCGGGCGCGGACTTTACGATGCCAGCCGATCCGGGGACGAGGCTGAATGTTTACACCGGCGAGTTTGTGATTGAAGCGCGGCTTGCGGCTGCGGCGGGCGATCACCTTGTGGAGGCGAAATTGCGTTACCAGGCCTGCGATCAGAATGCGTGCATGCCGCCCAGAACGATTACGGCGGCGATTGATGTAGTGGGGAAGTGAAGGGGCAGGGAACAGGGATCTGCGGTCAGCGTTCTTGAGACACCTGCGTTTCGGGTGGGGTTTCAGGGTTGAGGGTGAGCGCGAAGTCCTGAACCTCCGCAATTCCAGTGCCCTCGGCAACCTCGTCGCCTAGTTCCACATCGGTAATCCACATATCGGGTGTGAGAATCTTGAGCGGCTGCAGTGTGGCCAGAAGCCTGCCGATATCGAGCGGGCCGTGGAGCACGGGGGTTTGCGCGACAAAGGCAACATAGGTCCACTCGTTCGGTGAACTGCCCGAGGCGTCGTGCTGGTGCTGGTTGATGTAGGTGTCATAGACCACGCCATCCACGGTGACGCTGCTGCGGCGGACGCCGGAGGGGTGCTGGCCGCCGTTGGCAATCCAGATCATGATTTCGCACTTGATGGTTTGAGGCGAAGGCGGCAGTGCCGAAACAGCCCACAGTGAGTAGGCCAGGTTGTATGTGCCGGTGGCTTGCAGGCGAATGTTGTAGTTGGCGCTGATGCCCGTTGCGCCGGGGTGGAAGGGCAAGCCTTCGTAAGTGCCGATGGGCTGGTCCCAGGGTTTGTTGCCGCAGATCAACTCAGGATAGGCAGCGATGGCGGGCCACACCTGCCACGGAGAGCGCCAGCGCCAGCCGAGCGCGGGCTTGCCGTTGATGTCCTCTTCAAAGACCTGCTGCTCAAAGTCATGGCCGGCGGCGTTCTTGTTCCACACGTTGTTGGCCAGGATGCAGCGTTCGCCATCGGCGGGCAGGTGAGACCACCCGGTGTCAGTCCACGCGGTCTCACGGCCGGTGGGTTGGGGCATAGGCGGCAAGGGGCGCAGCGAGTAGAGATAGAGCCCGCCGAACCAGAGCAACCCTGGGGCAAGACAGGCCGCGAACATGAGCAGAGTCCATCGGCGGTCGGGGTTTCTTGCCATCTCAATGATTTTACCCGGTGCGATGGAGCGCTCACTCGAACCAATGCGTCTTGATATGCCGGAGCATTCGCCGGAACGCCTGTTGCGGCTTTTAGCAGAAAGTTCGAAGCAGGCTTTTGGTACCAGGCGATCAGTTCTTGATTCAAGGCAGGATTGAAGGTAAGATTGTCTTACCATGCAGACCAAGGTTTCGACGAAAGGCCAAATCGTTCTTCCCTCGCCGCTTCGCCGCAAACTGGGCATTTGTGCCGGCGACTCGCTGGACATCGCCGTCGAGAATGACCGGATTATCCTGACCGCTCCCAAGAGGAAGCATTTCAAGGCCAGAATCATCAAAGACCCGATCACCGGCTTCCCCGTGATTGATGCGGGTCCGGATGCGCCCGTTCTTACCAGCGAGATGGTCCGCGAGCTGCTTGTCGACTTCCCATGAGATACCTTCTCGATGTCAGCGCGCTCGTCGCCTACGGCTTCAGGCAGCATGGCTTTCATGACCGTGCCGGCGCTTGGATTCGATCGCGAAGGAGCGAAAGATTCCTCACCTGTTCCCTGACCGAGCTCGGATTCGTTCGTGTGCTGGGGAATGTACGCAGCTATGGAATGAACGTAGCCCAGGCGAGGTCGCTGCTGATGGAACTGAAGGCATGGAAAGCGCTGCCGTTGGAGTTCATAGCAGACGGAAATGACATTTCATCCCTGCCGCAGTGGGCCAAGAGCCCGGCTCAGACGACAGACGGGCATCTGGTGGAGTTAGCGAAGGCTCATGGCGCGGTGCTTGCCACGCTGGATGAGGGAATTCCGGGGGCGTTTTTGATTCCGTAGCGGGCGCGGGCATTGGAAACGGATGGTCGACTTTCGTGGTATCGCTAAATAGCTGTGTGCTCTAGGATCCGCTGTCGGGAGCCGGGGGAAGCGCGAAACTTCCGTGAGCGGCTAGCGGGCGTGCGCCCGTCGCAGGTCGCTACGTCCCTGCCTTCTTTTCGATCTTGGCCCAGGAGTCTTTTAACGGAAGGGTGCGGTTGAAGACCAAGTTCCCCGGTGTTGAGTCGGGGTCGAGGCAGAAGTAGCCTACGCGCTCGAACTGGAAGCGGTCATCGAGCTTGGCTTCGGCGAGTGATGGCTCGAGCTTTGCGCCGGTGAGGACTTCTAACGAGTCGGGGTTGAGATTGTCGAGGACATCCTGGCCTTCTTCCAGGTCATAGGGGTCGGCCTTGCTGAAGAGCTTGTCGTAGAGGCGGATTTCTGCGGAGAGGGCATGGGCCGCTGACACCCAGTGCATGGTGGATTTGACCTTGCGGCCGTCGGGCGAGTTGCCGCCGCGGCTCAACGGGTCATAAGTGCAGTGGACTTCAACCAGGTTGCCGGCCGCATCTTTCACCACGGAGTGGGCGGTGACGAAGTAGGCGTTGCGCAGGCGGACTTCCTTGCCCGGAGACAGGCGATAGTACTTGGGCGGAGGGACTTCGCGGAAGTCGTCCTGTTCGACGTAGATTTCGCCGGATAAGGGGACCTGGCGGGTCCCGGCCGAGGGGTCTTCGGGGTTGTTGGCGACTTCGACGTACTCCACTTGGCCGGCTGGGTAGTTATCGATGACCAGCTTGAGTGGGCGCAGGACGGCCATGGCGCGGCGGGCGCGGTGGTTGAGGTCGTCGCGCTGGAAGTGCTCGAGCATTTCAATATCGGTGCTGCCGTTGGTGCGCGAGGCGCCAATGGCGTTGCAGAAGGCGCGGATGGCTTCAGGGGTGAAGCCGCGGCGGCGAATGCCGCAGAGGGTGGGCATGCGGGGATCGTCCCATCCGTTGACGCGGTTTTCCTTTACAAGCTGGAGAAGCTTGCGCTTGGAGAGCATGGTGTAAGTGAGGTTGAGGCGGTCGAACTCAATCTGCTGCGAGGGGAAGATGCCGAGCTGCTCGATGTACCAGCGGTAGAGAGGCTGATGGTCGGCGAATTCCAGGGTACACATGGAGTGGGTGACCTTCTCTATCGAATCAGACTGGCCGTGGGCGTAGTCGTACATGGGATAGATGCACCAGTCGTCGCCGGTGCGGTGATGCGTGGCGTGGAGGATGCGGTACATGACGGGGTCGCGCATATTTAAGTTTGGCGACGTCATGTCGATTTTTGCGCGCAAGACACGAGTCCCATCGGGGAACTCGCCCTGCTTCATGCGGAGGAAGAGGTCGAGGTTTTCTTCGACGGAGCGGTTGCGGAAGGGCGAGTCTTTGCCGGGCTCGGTGAGGGTGCCGCGGTGCTGGCGGATCTCGTCGGCGGTGAGGTCGTCGACGTAGGCTTTGCCTGCCTTGACGAGCTCGACGGCCCAGGCAAAGAGCTGGGGGAAGTAGTCGGAGGCGTAGCAGAGCCGGTCCCACTCGAAGCCGAGCCAGCCGACATCGGCCATGATGGAGTCAACGTACTCCTGCTCTTCTTTTTCGGGGTTGGTGTCGTCGAAGCGCAGGTTGGTCAAGCCGCCGAACTGGTCGGCGAGGCCGAAGTCAATGCAGATGGCCTTGGCGTGACCGATGTGGAGGTAGCCGTTGGGCTCGGGAGGAAAGCGGGTCTGGACCTGTGCGTCGCCATATTTTTGGGTGCGCACGTCTTCGGCGATGATGTCGCGAAGGAAGCTGGAGGGAGCGGCGGCGTCGGGGCTTGGAGTGACAAGGCTTTCCGGGTTCGGGTTAGTCATGATGGCGATTCCTTCTGTACGAGTGCGGCTATTGGTGAGTCTGTCGTCAAACAAGCAATTCAAGAGCGGCATGCGCCTGTTGGATGCGGGCGAGGCACACATCGCGGCCGAGGACGGTCATGGTTTCAAAGAGCGGCGGGGCGTTTTTACGTCCGCAGACGGCGACCCTTATGGGCTGAAACATCGGCCCGGCCTTTAGACCAAGGTGCGTAGCGGCAGCGCGGAGGGTCTGGTCAAGGGAGTCGTGGTCAAAAGGCGTCGTGGCCAAAACTTCTTGAGCATGGGCGAGGACACGGAGGGCCAGGGCTGCGTCGCCTTTTTGCGGAATCAATTCTGTTGGGTCGTAGGGGGCGAGCTCATTGACGAAGAAGAAGTCGGCGGCGGAGGGGGCTTCGCCGAGGAGCTTGATGCGTTCGCGGATGAGCGGGGTGATGGCGGCGAGCTTCTCTGAGGAGGGATGGAATCCAGCTTGCTCAAAGAAAGGCAGCAGGCATGGGTTGAGTTGCTCGACGGGGAGGGAGCGGATGTGCTCGGCGTTGAGCCAGACGGCCTTGGCATCAAAAGGGTCGGCCTCGGTAAAGTTGATGACAGCGTTGGCGCGGTTGACGGCTTCTAGCGTGAAAGCAGCGGTGAGTTCGTCGAGCGAGAGGAACTCGCGGTCGTTTTTGGGGGACCAGCCGAGGAGGCAGAGAAAGTTGATGAAGGCGGCAGGGAGGAAGCCGGCGTCGCGATAGGTGGTGACGCTGACGACGGGGCCGTGCTTGCGCTTGGAGAGTTTTGCGCCATCGGGGGCGACGAGCAGGGGCAGATGGGCGAACTGAGGCGGGGGGACGCCGAGGGCGTCCCCCAACCCTTCAAAGATAAGCAGATGCTTGAAGGTGTTCGTCAGGTGATCCTGGCCGCGGATGATGTGGGTGATGCGGAGATAGGCGTCGTCGACGCAGGAGGCGAGATGGTACGTCGGCATCCCGTCGCTGCGAAGCAGGGCGAAGTCTTCGACCTCGTCGGCTTGCTTTTGCTGCTCGCCATAGACGCTGTCGTTGAAGTGCAGGGTCCGATTTTGACCGCGGGGGACGCGATAGCGGAGGGCGAACGGCTCGCCGGCGGCGGCGCGGCGGTCGCTTTCTTCTCTGGAGAGTTCCCTCATGCCGGGGTTGAAGAGCCATGCGCCTTGCGCGCTGGACTGTTCGCCTGAATCGGCGTGGGCTGGGGTGAAATCGCGATAGGCAAGGCCCTTGTCGAAGACTGCTTCTGCCTGCTGGCGGTGGAGAGCAAGGCGCTCGGATTGCTTGTACTCTTCGTCCCAGTCGAGGCCGAGCCAGCGGAGGCCCTCGAAGATAGATTGCACGCTCACGTCGGTGTTGCGCTCGACGTCGGTGTCGTCAAGGCGCAACACGAGGGTCCCATGATTGTGGCGGGCATAGAGCCAGTTGAAGATGAAGGTGCGCGCTCCCCCAACGTGGAGGTACCCGGTGGGCGAAGGGGCAAAGCGAACGCGCGGAGATTGGGCCTGGGAGAGAGTGTTTTCCGGCATGATTTTGGTTCTATCTTCTCTCTTGATGCTACCAGTTTCACAAGCTTGCCGCTGTAGCGGCTGGCGACGAAGGACAGGGCCGGCAAACCGCGACAGGATACGTGACCGAATCGGCGACTGTGGCTGCCCCTACTTCAGCGGCAGCCCGTTGAGCGAAGACAAACGGCCGACCGGGTACTCGCCTATTTCGTTGGCCGCAAACCATGGCGAGTGCTCATAAAAGAATCCGAGGCGGGCGCGGGGGCTGGCGGCGAATTTCGCATCGGCCTTGAGGCGGTTCTCGAACTCGGCTTTGAGCGCAGGGTCTTTGGCGAGCATCTCGTGGGCCAGCTTCTCGAGAACGTAGCCTTCGCCGTACTCCTTCTGCTCGAAGATGGGATCGAAGAAGCCCCAGCGCATGGCGGAGTCAGGGGCCTCGGGCTCAAGCCAGTGAATGGCGACCTTGGAGAGGCGCTGATTGAGGGCGACGACGACCGAGCCGGCGGGGAAGGCGATGGTTTCAGTGGTCAGCGCGCATTGGCCGAGGCGGCTACCCTGCGAGGGGCCGTACTCGCCGCTCATGATGGGGTGATGGCCCTCGTAAGGGCGCGCCTGCCACTGCATAGCGGAGCAGCGATAGCGCTCGACCTTGCCTGTCCATGGGGCGGTGGTGCGGCTCATCGCTACGTCGTGGGCGGCGAGGACGTCAATGACCTGTGTCCATTGGGGCGGCACAATGTAGGCGGCCGGCGGCGTGGTGGAGGCGGTCACCTTCGCAGTGGTTTCCAGGGGCAGAGTTGTGTTCCACAGGTCATGCGAGTAGGCGATGGCCGGCGCGCCACTGATCTCGCTCGTCGCACGGGTGAACTGGTAACCCTTGAAAGCGACGGTCGTGGTGTCGCCGGCGGCGGCGGTGGCGAGCGGGAACTTTGCGGTGCTTGCTGTTTGCGAGCCGAGGCTTGCGGCATCCGCGTCGGCCTGGCGGTTGAGGGCGATGAGTTTTGCGGCATCGCGATTCATGACTTCAAGCAGGGCGCGAAGGATTTCGTAGTTGCCGGTGACGCGGGTCTTGTAGTCCTTGAGCATGTGCAGTTCGACCAGCAGGCCGGGACGATTTTCAAGAATCATCTGGCCGGTGGAGAAGCGGGGCGGATTGGTGAAGAGGCTCAGGCCCTTGGTAGGATCGTCTTCGTCTTTGAGTTCAATGAGCGAAGGGAAAGCCAGATGGCCGGCGGCATTCACCTTGGCGGCGAGCTCGGGCGTGACGGTCTCGCGAATCCATTGGGCGGTGGCGGGTGCGACGTCGGGTGTGTCGTCGATCGAGAAGGTTACGTCGTACTGATAGTCCATGCCGTCGGTGACATGGTCGTCGACGAAGAAGTCGGGCAGCCAATGGTGGAACATCTTGAGAAAGGCGCGCGTCTCGGGTGCATCGGCCTTCATGTAGTCGCGGTTGAGGTTGAGGTTGGTTCCATTGGCGCGCCAGCCCATGATCTCAGGACCATTCTGGTTGATGCGGTTGTAGGGCGAGCGGCGCTCGTGGCCGTCGATGTTGTAGACAGGGATGAAGACAAAGACAACATGGTCGAGGAGGCGCTGCGCGCCGTCTTTGTCTTGGACCAGATCGCGGAGCAATGCGAGGCATGAGTCCTTGCCGTCCATTTCGCCGGCGTGGATCGAGTTCTGTACGAGCAGGATGGCGCGGCCGGAGGCGTGAATAGCGGCGGGCGAAAATTCGCCGTCCTTGGAGACGATGACGAGCTTGAGGTCGCGGCCTTCGCCGGTCTTGCCAAAGTTCTCTATCTTGACCAGGGAAGGCGAGGCGGCGGCGATGCGCTCAATATAGGTCACGGTCTGGGCGTAATCGGGTGTGGTGCGATAGCCGCCGATCTCTGTGGGAGTGCGCCAGTCGAAGCTGGTCTGGGCTGAGGCGGCGACTACAGAGAGCAAGGCAAACAGTCCGGGCGTGACGAGCTTGAGCATCGCGAGCTTCCTTCTGGTGGAATTCCTTGTGCGTGCAGAAACTCCAATTTTACTGGAGACGATGGGCAGGAGGGGGATCTTTGCTTTTGGGGGCCAGGGGGCCCTGGTTGAGCGGCTCCCTGGCACGGTTGATGGGTTGAGGCAAGGTCAAGCCTTGCTGCTGAGCTCGGCTGTGTATTCGTCATTGCCGGTAATCCAGCCGACGGGAATGAGAGCGTCGCCATGGCTCTGGCCGCTGACAGCGAGGCGGAAGGTGCGCAGGGGCTTGCCGTCCTGGTGCAGAACGAGCGGCCAACTGACGAGGCGGGAGCATTGCGGATTCTTATCGCTGCTTTCGGCGGTGACGCGGACCCGCCCTTCGCCGCTGTTGAAGTCCTTCTCGATTTTAACGATGCGCACGCCGAAGTCGACTGGCTTGCCATCGACGAGGCAAATCTGGGTGGGCTGGATGTTCCATCCTTCCACGATGAGATGCGGCTGCTTGCCGTTGAGCAGCTCAGTGCGGAAGCTGACCGCGAGTTCGCGGGTCTCGCCGGGGAGGAGATTGGTTGAGTTGTCGCTCCAGAAGCAGGGCAGCACTTCAGCCCCGCGATCGCCGGCGAGGATGGAGAGAGCCGCGTTGACGGCAGGAACGGGAGATTTGTTTTCGACGACGAGTTGATAGGTTGACTCATGCGCGTCTTGCGAGTGGTTCTTGACGGAGAGCGCGAGGCGGGTGGGCTCAAGGTGGAGCAACTCATGCCACTTGCAGTCGCGCTGCATCCAGGTGACCTGGTGGTCGACGATTGCGCCGTCTTTATCGCGAAGGGTCAAGGCGATAAAGCGGAGGCGGCCGTCGGTGACGAGTTCAGGCAGCATGCCAAGGGATACGGTGGCATCGGCCGGGACATCGGTAGTCCACTCCTTTGTGGCTTCAAGCTTGCCCTGGAGGGAGACGACTTGCGCGGTGACGCGCATGGCCTTCTGTTCGGCGGCGAGCGTGCTGGCGATCTGGACGCCGCAGTCGTCGATGCTGGTTTGCACGTGGATGGGCTTGAGGGCGGCCTTCATGCCATAGAATCCGCCGTTGCAGCACATATACCAGTCGTAAACCTGCTGCACCATGCTGGGCCATGCGGCGTTGGTCTTCCACAAGTGCGTGCCGGCGTTGCGGGGACGCACTTTGTTGGCAGCCTCATAGATGGCGCGGTAGGCGGTGTTGGTGTAGAGGTCGTTCATCAGCAGGTACTCGGCCACACTGGTGGCGATGCCGAGATCGGCGTGAATGATTTCAGGCGTGGCGCGATAGTAGTGGTCGGTGCCGTCGTGATAGCCCAGTTCCTTGTCAGAGATAGGCGAGTCGAAGTCGTGGCTGACGAAGGAGGGCATGGAACCGGCAAGGGAGTTGATGGGCGGCGGCGAGGTGAGGCCGATCTCGTTCTTGCAGACGAACTGCTTATCGGTGGCGTAGAGGCGGAAGTAGTCAGGCAGGCGAATGAGCGCATAGGGTCCGCCGCTGGACATGTGGATGGACTCCTTCGCCCAGCCGGGTTCGCTGGAGGAGCAGGGCAGCCAGGGGCGCGTGCCGTCGAGCCGGGGCAGCATTTCATTCTGGACGACTTCGCCGAAGTTGCGCTGGGGTGCGGCTTCGTTGCAGCCCTCGTAGAGCAGCAGACTGGGATGGCTGCGGAGGCGGAGGACGCAATCCTCTGTATTACGAAGCAGGAGCGCCGCATCGTCGCAGGCAACGGTGCCCCAGACATTCGGTTCTTCCTGGTGGTAGCTTTTGGCGTAGCGGGTTTCTACTGAAGTGCGGGAGAGATCTTGCCAGACGAGCAGACCCTGGCGGTCGCACTCGTCGAAAAAGACTTCAGGCGGAATGATGCCGCAGCCGTTGACGCGGACGACGGTATGGTTGCCGACGGCCATGAGGCGGGCCTCGTCGCGATAGCGCTGCGCGCCCCAGCTCATGAGGAAGTCAGGAACCCAGGCGCCGCCGCTGAGGCGGAAGATTCGGCCGTTGACGGTGAAGGCGCGTCCGCCGCTGGGCAAGACGAGAGTGCCAACAGTGCGGACACCGAGATTGGATCTAGCAGAGCTGGCGAGAGCGCCAGAGACCCAGATTTCAACGGTGAGGGTATAAAGCGGATGGTCGCCATAACCGACGGGCCACCAGAGCTTCGGGTTCTGCATGACGAGTTCGGGATGGTCGGCGGCGTCGAAGATGAACTCTTGCGGAGCGCCGGGAGCCACATCGATCTTTTTGCGCAGTTCTATGGTTTTGAAGGCGAAGCCGTCAGGTTCGATGCGGATGCGAGCCTCGGCATGGACCGGCTTGGTCGCGGCGTTTTCGCAGTGGAAGCGGACCTTGAGTTTGGCCACGTCGTTGGTGGCGTTGAGGGTGGTGAATCCGGCGGGGTCGCGCACGGCCACGTCGCCTGTGGCTTCAAGCCAGATGTGCTGCCAGATGCCGACGTTGCGGTCGCGGCAGGCGGCAATCCAATCCCAGCCGATGCTGCAATATTGGGTGACGTTGCGGAGGATCTCGGCGTCTCCGCCATTGGGGCCGTAGATGCCCATGACGCCGCCAAGCTGCTCGTCGATGGGGTCGCCGGGAAAGTCGAGTGGATGAATGCGGACGGCGATGGCGTTGGGGCCCTGGCGATGGATGACATCGGTCACGTTGAAGCGGAAACGCTCAAACATGCCGGCAACCTTATCGTGACCGGCAACCAGCTTGCCGTTGACCCAAATGTCGGCGCGGTAGTTGATGCCATCCAGGTGCAGCCAGACGACATTGCCCTTGAAATCGGCGGGCAGGGAGAACTCGTTGCGGAACCAGTAAGGCTTGGCCCAGGGGTTCTCCTGGTTGGGCAGATGGCTGTATTTGTTGAGGTCGTAGCGAATGTTTTGCTCAGGCCATGCGTCGGGGATCTGCATGTTGTTGAGGCCCACGTAAGGATCGGGATAGACGCCCTGGCGAATAAGCGTGGCCTGGGTGGTGGTGGGCACGGTGGTTGCATACCAGCCCTGTGCGCCGTCGAAGCCTGGCTGAGAGAAGCTGGCGCCATGATCGCCGCAGAGCGCTTCTTCGCGCATCTGCCAGTGTTTATGGAGCACGAGCGCTTTGTCTGGCGCGCCGCCAAGAGAGGCTTCTTCAATGGCTGGAAAGCAGGGGGCGGCAGTTTGCGCCTTGGCTTGTGCTGCGTCTGCCCCGAGCGAGGAACACTTTGCCTTGATGGCTGCACCGAGGGCGGCCATGGTGATGACAAACTCTCTGCGATTCATGATGGTTCTCCTTCAAGCGGATCGGGTCCGCTGCGCGAGGCGGCTTGTGAGAGTGCCGGCAGGCGCGACACAACTCGGGGCCAGGCGGGCGCGCGTAGAAGGGCCGCTGCATTTGGAACGTCTGCTCCGAGCTGGGAAATCTTACCGAGGAAAATAACACACAATCGGAGGCTTGGGCCAGCGATTAATGGCTGGTCAGAGTGGCTTGCTTTGCTTTTGCGGATTTTGCCTGAAGGGAGTTGGAGCGGACGAGCATTCCGCTTCTTGCGATGAGGAAATTTCGCTCGGCATTTTCCAGGTGGGCACGCATGGCGGCTCGAGCTTTTTCAGGGTTGTGCTCGGTAATGGCGCCGAAGATGCGGAGGTGATCGCGAAGGCCCTCGGCAGGGCCGGTGGGCACAATGGCAGTTGCGCGCAGTTGCGCGGTGAGGGGCGGCACGAACGCCCGCCAGATCATCTCGGCAATCGGATTCTTTGAAGCCACGGCGACGGCGGTATGGAAATCAACGTCGGCCTGGTAGGGATAGTCATTCTTCCCCATCAAAAGGGCTGCCTCATAATCGGCGATGCTTTTGGATAGGGCAAGAATGTCTTGATCGGTGGCTTTTTCGGCGGCAAGGGAGACCAGCCCTACCTCTAGAATCTTGCGGAACTCAGTTTGGGCGTCGCGCTCTTCAGCGTGAATGGCGGCGGCAAACAGATAGGCGTTAAACCAGGCCCCCGGCGAAGGCTGCGTGACGATGGCGCCCACAGCAGCGCGAACGGAGACAAGTTGCAGGGCCTGCAGCGATTTCATGGCCTCGCGGACACAGGAACGGCTGACGCCGAAGGCTTGGATGAGTTCCTTCTCTGTGGGGAGTTTCTCGCCGGGCTTTACCTTCCCTGATTTGATCAGCGCAAAGAGGTAGTCGAACACTCGGGCGGTGAGCGTTTCGCGACGGATCATCGAGGCTCTCCTTGAGGGGCCGGGATGGAAGGGAAGGGGCGATCTCTTGACAGTATAAATGCGATTGACCTACCTTTCGGCTGCAAACTCCGCGGGCATTTCAGCGCACCCGAATCGCCGGGGGCGAGCTGCGCCTGAGAAGTAGGCGGCAAGCGAGGGGAAGATGAAAGACAGACCCGGATTCACGGCAGGGACAAATCTCACCAGGCGAAATACGCTGAAGGCGATGGCTGCCTTGGCAGCGGCAAGCGCAGTTGGGACAAAGCTTTCAGGAGCGCAGGGCCCGGCAACCATCGGGAACTCTGTGAATCCGCGCTGGTATGGCTTTAACCTGCTGGAGTATTTTTCCATCGATCCGGATTGGATGCAGCACTTCCCCTACAAGAATGATGGTCAATTCAGAGAGGATGATTTCCGCTGGATGCGGGACTGGGGCTTCAACTGGGCTCGGTTGCCGATGGACTACCGGCTCTGGACCGACTCTGCCGATCTGCTGAAGATCAGAGAGAAGGACATTGAGCCGATTGATCGCGCGATCAAGCTGGGCGAGAAGTATGGGGTGCATATCAACATCTGCCTGTGCCGCGCTCCAGGAGAATGGATTCTGGACGGCATGGCGCGTGAAAGCGGCATCCGGCAAGAGGCGGAGAGGACCAGCGTCTATACCAACCAGGCAACGATGGACGCGTTCGTTCACCAATGGGCGTACTTTGCAGATCGCTATAAAGGCATTCCGGGCGAGCGGCTCAGTTTCGACCTTGTGAACGAACCGCTTGAGCGGGATAAGGACAACGAAGTGGGGCGCAAGGATTATGTGCGTGTTGCCAGGGCCGCGATTGACGCGATTAAGAGCCGGGACCAGGGACGCATAATCGTTTCAGATGGATACCCGGTTGGACAGAATCCGATCGCGGAGTTGTACGACATGGGAGTTACTCAGAGTTGTCATGACTATCGCCCTCAGGATCTTTGCAACTTCCGGCTTCCGTGGTCACGTCCCGCGAGTGACGAGTGGCCTGTTCCGACCTGGCCGATGAAAGACAAGGATGGCAAGATTGTGGCGGACAAGCGCATCATGCGGTCTGGGTTGCAGGCCTGGATGGAGCCGGCGCGACACGGAGTTCCGATTCACTTTGGAGAAATGGGATGCGGCCGGAAAGTGCCGCCCCAGGTGGTTTACGCATGGTTCGGCGACACACTCGAATTGATCAACGAGCTTGATTCCGGCTGGGCGTTGTGGAACTTCAGGGGGCAGTTTGGGATCCTTGATTCCGGGCGTCCGGGCACCCATGAATCAGACTGGCATGGGCATAAGTTGGACTTGACTTTGTTGCGGCTGTTGCAGAGCAAGATGAAGGCCTAGGCTTGCCGGGAGGCGCACGCTCTTCCATCATCCCGTGGAAGTAAACGAATTGACGGATTTGGGGAGCGGATCGCCGGTGGGTAGAGAAGGGAAGGTTGATTGAGCGATGGCAGACGATCGGTGGGAGTCCGCTGTTTCAGAGATTGCGCGCCGCAGCATTTTGAAATCTATCGCAGGCATCGCCGCGGCAAGCGCACTTCATCCATCGCTGGATGTTCTTGCGCAATCTGCGCCACGGCCGGTGGCAGGTGGGGCGGGTGAGTGGTCCGGTTCAATCGGCCACATCAGCTCTGCCGCAGCGAAGCTGGCGACCTATGAGCTGGTCGAGTTCAATGTGCCGCTGCACGGCGGGGAGCTTGATCAGCTGAATCCCTACCGCGCTGCCGAGCTGGCGCTGGACGCGGAGTTTACGCTTCCCTCTGGAAAGAGGATGCGGGTACCAGGATTTTATACGCAGGACTATTTGCCCAGCGGCCCGGGGGCCACGGCGGTGGAAGGGACGAAGGGCTGGCGCATTCGCTTCTCCGGACCCGAGCCAGGGGCCTACCAAGGCAAGGTGGAGCTTCGGGTGAAAGGGAAGCTGGCGGCGCAGCGAGAACTGCCGCCGTTCACGCTGGCCAAGTCTCAAAGTCACGGGATGATCCGCGTCAGCCGCAGCGCGCCGCGCTATCTGGAGTTTGAAAACGGCACGGGCTACTTTCCGGTGGGGCAGGATGTGTGCTGGACGACGGACGTATCGAAGTCGATTCCCAGCGCCAAACTTGCGGACCCGACACTACCCTGGAATGAGGCTTACGCGCGGTGGTTCAGGCGGATGGGCGAGAGCGGGGCAACGTGGGCACGCGTGTTCATGAAGCCGAACTTCTATTTGGAGACCGGCGACCCCTGGGCATGGGAGTTGGAGAGTGCATGGCGCCTGGACCAGGTGATGGAACTGGCGCGAAAGAACAACATTCATCTCTGTCTCTGCTTCAATGCGGAGCGAAGCGATGAGGGAGGGGCGTACCACGGATCGATGGATTTGTTTCGGGCCTCGAATACGGCCTGGGGCCGGCTGTTGCGCACACAGAATCTGGGGTTCGCCAGCTTCTTTACCAACGCGCTATGCCGGGAGATGTACCGCGACAAGATCCGGTACGTTGTCGGGCGATGGGGCTACTCGCCCAAAATCTTCAGCTGGGAGTTATGGAACGAGATTGGAACGGTTGAACATCGCGAGGGCATGGGGCCGTGGGTGCGGGAGATGACGGCCTTCATGAGGGCGACGGATGGGTGGGGCCACCTGATCAAGTCAAGCAGTTCAGACGCGTGGGAGCCGGAGCGCTGGGGAGTGGAGTCAGGGGACCTGAACGATGTGCATCCTTACTTTGGCTGGTCAGGCGAAGAGGAGCCCAAGAACTTTGGCGAGTTCATCCCCCGGCACTCGGCCGCGCTCTACGCCGCGGGCCGGCCTTTCATCGTGGGCGAGACCGGCATTGCGCGCGAGGTGACGACAAGCTATGGGCTGGCCGGCGACCTGGCAGACAAGGACGTAACCTGCTTCCATCTGCATGAGGCGCTGTGGGGCGGGCTCTTCGCAGGCGCGGTGGGTACGGGAATGGTGTGGTGGTGGGACGAGCATGTGGACCTGCATAACGGTTACTTCAGGTTTCGCGCTATTGCCAACTTTGTGGCCGACATTCAGTTCAACCATGAGAACTTTGTTCGCGGACCAGGAGCGTATGCATCAACCGATGAGCTGCGCGTGCTCGACCTGATCGGCGGGCATACGCGGTTGCTATGGATTCGGCGGACGGGGCTTGACTGGTACAGCCTGGCGGTGGAGAAAGCCGTGTTTTCTCCCGTGGATGGGGCGAGCATTACGTTGACTGACATGGAGCCGGGAACGTATCGCGTGGAGTATTGGAGCCCTGAGGAAGGCAAGCTGCTGAGGAGCGCGGAAGTTGTGGCGAAGAAGACCGAACTCGAAGTGCGTTTGCCGCAGGTGCGCACGGAAGTTGCGCTGAAGGTGAGGGCGCTGGGCGGGAAGGCTGCTGCGGCGCGGGCGCGACGGTAAAGTGGTATGGTGTTTGGGGTAAATTCCAGCCGCTCTCAAACCTGATTCCATGGTGATGAGTGCGATTGATGCGTACGATGCGCAGCAAATGCGGAGAGAAAGGAACGATGATGGCAGGCAATCTTGAGTCTGGTAAATCCAATCGGATTTCGCGTCGTGGCGCGCTCAAGTCAATGTTGGGCGTGGCGGCGGCTGGTGCTTTTCAGCCGTCGCTCAAGGGGCTGGCGGAGGCGGCGGCTCCTGCGAAATCCATCAATCCGAAGTGGTACGGCTTCAACCTGATGGAGTATTTCTCCACCGATACGGATTGGATGAAGTACTTTCCGTACAAAGACGACGGAATGTTCCCCGAAGATGATTTTCGGTGGATGAGCGACTGGGGATTCAACTGGGTGCGGCTGCCGATGGACTATCGCTTCTGGACTGACCCGACCGATGCAACGAAGATCAACGAGAAGATGGTGGAGCCGATTGACCGCGCCATCCGGCTGGGCGAGAAGTATGGTGTGCATGTGAATGTGGGGCTGCACCGCGCGCCGGGAGAGTGCATTCTGGATGGCATGGATGAGAAGGCTACCGGGATTCACATTACGCCGGAGAAGCTGAATGTCTATCGCGACCAGGCGGCGCTGGATGCATTTGTCTACCAGTGGGTCTACTTTGCGGGCCGTTACAAAGGAATCTCGAATGACAAGGTGAGCTTCAATCTTGTGAATGAGCCGATTGACCGAACGCGCGAGAAGGATGTGAACGAGGGCAGGCGGCAATATGCGCGCGTGGCCCGCGCGGCGATCGAGGGCATCCGAGGCAAAGACCCTGGGCGGTTGATTGTGACCGATGGGTATCCGGGCGCGAGCGCGCCGATTCCGGAGCTGTATGACACCGGCATTATGCAGAGCTGCCACGACTACACACCCTTCCAACTGACGCACTACAACACGGAGTGGGCGCGGCCGGGCAACTATGGGCTGCCCGTACCGAACTGGCCGCTGAAGGATGCTCAGGGGAAGGTGATCTGCGACAAGGAGAAGATTGCGGAGGAGCGCAAGCCCTGGGCTGAATTGGCGGCGCATGGAATTGCGATTCACTTTAGCGAGATGGGCTGCAACCGGTACACGGCGCCGGCGGTGGCCCATGCCTGGTATAGCGACACGTTGGACATGATCAACAGCCTGCATTCCGGCTGGGCGCTGTGGAACTTCCGCGGATCGAATGGGATTCTGGATACGAACCGGCCGGGGACCAACTACAAGGATTGGCACGGGCACAAGTTGGACTTTGAGCTGTTGCAGATTTTGCAGGCGAAGATGAAGGGTTGACAAGGAGAGACGATGAACGAGCAGGAGAACAGGGAATTGGTGGTGGCGGACGCGCTGTCGCGCCGTACAGTGCTGAAATCGATGGCAGGACTGGCTGCGGCAAGTGCGCTGCCTTTGAAGCTTCATGGAATGGATGCGGCGCCGACGATCGCGGGTTCGATCAATCCACGGTGGTACGGATTTAACCTTCTTGAGTATTTTTCCACCGATCCGGACTGGATGAAGCATTTCCCTTACAAGAACGATGGGATGTTTTTGGAAGATGATTTCCGGTGGATGCGGGACTGGGGATTCAACTGGGTTCGCCTGCCGATGGACTACCGCTTCTGGACCGATGCCAACGACCCGATGAAGATCATCGAGAAAATGGTAGAGCCGATTGATCGCGCTATCCGGCTGGGAGAAAAGTACGGCGTGCATGTAAACGTGAGCCTGCACCGTGCGCCGGGATTCTGCATTCTGGACGGCGCGGACGAGAAGGCGCAGGGCATCCACATTACCCAGGAGAAGAACAGCCTGTATCGCGACCAGGAAGCTTTGGATGCATTTGTGCACCAATGGGTATTCTTCGCGGAACGCTACAAAGGCATCTCAAGCGAGAAGGTGAGCTTTAACCTGGTGAACGAGCCGGTCGAGCGGCCGGGACGCAAGGCCACTGGCGACGGTGAGAAGCAGTATGTGCGTGTGGCGCGCGCGGCGATCGACGGAATTCGCAGCAAGGATCCCAAGCGGCTGATTGTGACGGATGGCTATGAGGTGGGCACAGTGATCATTCCGGGTTTGTATGACACCGGAATCTTGCAGAGCTGCCACGATTACTGGCCCGGGCCGGTTACGCACTACCATGCGGAGTGGGTGCGGCCGGACAGCATGACGTGGCCGTATCCAACATGGCCTGAAGTGGACGCGGGTGGAAAGGTTGTTGCGGACAAACAGGCGGTTGCCGATCGATTCCGTCCATGGCTGGAGCCGGCACAGCATGGGGTTCCTATCCATTTTGGCGAGATGGGCTGCAACCGGTACATTCCGCCCAAGGTGGTCTATGCGTGGTTCAACGATGCGCTGGATGTGATCAACGGATTGCATTCGGGGTGGGCGCTGTGGAATCTCCGCGGGCCGTTTGGGATCGTGGATACCAACCGCGAAGGAACCGACTACAAGGAGTTCCACGGGCACAAGCTGGACCACACGCTGCTGAAGCTTCTGCAAGCGAAGATGAAAGCCTGAGCAGACGGACTGTCGAGGTTGCCGCTGTGGTTGAACGCCCGGTGAGTGGAGAATGCTCACCGGGCGTTTGTTTGGCTGGGCATTGGAATGGTTCACGCTGCGCCGGCCTGCGCCTTGAGACCCAAGGCGGTTATCGTCTTGTACATTCTTGGCGCCTGCATGAACGAGGTATGGCGAGGCCCGGATTTGGCACTTGACACGGTGGAATGCCCGCTCCTATTCTCGCTTGTCTAGACAAGGCTGAGTGGATTTGTGCATTGAGCGCCTCCCCGCGCAACCTGAGGAAAATCTCCCATGAACGGCAGAGAGCGGCTGGTCAAGACTTTTCAGGGGCAGCGGGCTGACCGCATGCCCATCGCGCCTTTTATCTATAACAACAATATCTTTGAGATGTTTGGCTATGTGCCAGACATCAACACCTATATGAGTCCGCCGGACTTTGACTTACCGGAGAAGTATGTGGCGTATCACGACTTCTTTGGCTTCGATACGCTCTTCGCGCCCGGTCATGTCTGGGACCGCTATATTCCGTCTTCGGCAGAGAACTGGGATGTGGTGATTACCAAAGAAGGCGACCAGGATAAGCAGCGGCGGCTGACCGTGGTGCGTACGCCAGAGGGCGAACTGACCCAGGTGATCAACTTCATCCGCAGTTCCACGCACATGATTGTGCTGGCACAGGAGAAGTACCTGATTGAGACCAGGCGGGACTTTGAGATCTTCTCAAAGTATGTTCCTCCGGCGCAGTTTATTGACTGCGAACTCTTGAGCCGGGCCAAGGGCGCAGTGGGCAACAAGGGGATGGTGAACGTGGCCACGCAGGGCGCGTTCAACACGCTGAACCAGTTCAGGAAGCTGGACCAAATGTTCATGGACCCGATTGAAGACGAGGGATTCTATCGGGCCATGATGGAGTTCTTGCTGGATTGGAACATGAAGCACCTGCTTCAGGTGATTGCGGCGGGATCGGAGTCGGTTGAGATTGGCGGCAACCTGGCGACGAGCGGCGCGGGGCCGAGGTTCTTCCAGAAGTATGTGCGCGATTATGAGAACCGGCTGGCGCGGCAGATTCATGAGGCGGGCGCGTTTGTGGTGTATCACAACTGCGGCGACGCACAGAAGATCATGCATCTGTATAACGACATGGAGATCGACGTGTGGGGCTACATCACCGGGCCGCCGTTCGGCGATGTGATTCTGGATGATGTGCTGCGGGTGATCCGGCCGAACATGGCGCTGCGCGGCAACATTGACCAGGTTGAGTTTCTGCGCAAAGCCACACCGGCCGAGGTGAGAGAGCGAGTGCGCGCGCTGCTTGAAAAAGTGAAGGAGCGCGGGAACTGGATTCTCAGCACATCCGATTTTCCATTCGATGGGCAGCCGTATGAGAACCTGCATGCCTTTGCGGACGCCGGGCGCGAGTTTGGGCGCTATGACAGTTGAGTGGATGAAACGCTAAAGGGGGAGACATGGACAGGCGAATCTTTCTAAAGGGGACAGTGGCTGCCGGCGCGGTTGCGGCAGCGGTTCCGGCAGAGGCGCTCAGCGCAAATGCGAGCGGTGATAAGCGCGCAGATGAGGCTGCGGGAATGAATGCCGCGAAGCCAGGGGAGACGATCGGCGATCCGCGCGATGGAGGCATCTTTGGGCGGTGGGTGGCGGATGAGTTTGGGCTGCCTGCATATCGCTACGAGTTGGATCACGTGCGCGATCCGCGCGGGACCTGGGACACGCAGATGACGGGCAAGTCGAATCGGCATTGGCACCAATTGGGCAACGACCGGGTCACGGCCATCGCGACCAATGAAGGATGGATTCAGCTCTACTCGCACGAATATGGACCGCGCTGGATCAACATGTACCGGCCCGATCAGCGCTCGTATGCAGGAGGCAACTCGTTTGTGCAGGTGGGCGACCAGATGCTCTCGACGGTGTACCGCTGCCAGCCCAAGGACGCGAAGGTGGAGCGGACGTGGGGTTGCTCCTACGCGCGATTCGCGGTGGAGCAGCAGAACCTGCGGCTGGAGAGAACGGTGTTTGCGCCGTTTGGCGACTCACCGTTTCTGGTTTCGTGTGTGCGCATCACCAATCTCGGAAAAACGGCGCAGACAGTAACGCACAGCGAGTACTGGGATTTGAATCTGAATAACATCGATTACCTTACGCTGGCGCCTTTTGCGATGGATCAGGGCTATCGGGACAACACCAGCGCGCGGCTTTACGCAGGGTATGCGGCAGCATTCGATGAGGAGTTGGACGCTTTGATTGCGCGGCATCCGCTGGCTGTGCCGACGAGCGAGGACTCAGTGAACTGGCCTTCACCCACGGTGCACAACCGGCCCGATGTGTCGCTGGCCGCGATGGGCGTGAAGGGCGCAAAGCCGGTAACGAAACGCAAGGAACTCTTCGACCAACTCAGCAAGTATCTTCCTCAGTTTCTGGAGGAGTCGGCCGTCAAGCCGGGGCGGGAGTCAGTGCAGCCGGTGATGGCATCGGTCTCAAGCCACACGATCGCTGCCGGCGAAACGGTAGTGTTGGGTTATGCGTATGGCGCGACACCGGCGGCCGAGACCGCATCGGAGTTGCGCAATCTCGACCGGTCAGTGGAACGGCTGTTTGAAAGGAACATGCAAGCATGGGCGTCGTTTGTCCCGGCGGTGGATTTGGGCGACCCAAGCCTGAACCGGGAACTGGCGTGGGGTGCCTATTATGTGCGGTCGGGGGGAGCATACCACCGCTTGTACAAGGCGCACACGCTTCCGCAGGGAGGCGCTTACCAGTACATGGGCGGCGTGAACGCGGGGCCGCGGGCAACCTTGCAGCATGCGCTTCCGTTGATCTGGCTGGCGCCGGAGATCACGAAGGAAGTTTTGCGGTTTACCTTTGCTGAGACGCATCCGTCTGGCGAGATTCCTTACGCCGAAGCAGGCACGGGCCTGATTGATACGGCATTGGATTGGATTCCGTCTGACAACGACCTCTGGCTGTTGTGGGCGATCTCCGATTACGTGCTTGCGAAGCGAGACCGCCAGTTCCTGAACGATGTGTGTTCATACTTTCCGCCGCCCTATACGCGGCCTGAGCCGGTTTGGGACCATTGCGTACGCGCCTTCAAACATCTGACCGAAGAGGTGGGCTATGGAGCGCACGGGTTGCTGAAGATGCGGACCGGCGATTGGAACGACACGGTCGTGTTTGACGGGAAAGTTCCCATGGACCGGATATGGGCCGAGGGCGAGTCGACGCTGAACAGCGCGATGGGGGTATTCGTTCTGCGGCGTTTTGCGGAACTAGCCAAGTATGCCTGCAAGCCGGCAGTGGAGAAGCAAGCTCGGTCGCATGCGGACAAGTTGGCGGATGCCGTGCGCGGTGCGTGGACGGGGAAGTTTCTCAATCGCGGATGGCTCGATAGCAAGACCGAGATTGGCGCCACGGACATGTTTCTGGAGCCGCAGCCGTGGGCGCTGATTGCCGGGATCCTGGATGAGAAGCAGCAGGCGACGCTGGTGGAAGAGATCAGGACGCGGCTGGCCGATCCGCTGGGCAGCAGGATTCACGATGCCAACGGAGGCGGGGAGGAAACTCCATCGCACGCATTCAACGGGATATGGGCATCCATCAACTCAACGCTGGTGTGGGGACTGTCAAAGGTTTCGCCACAGCAGGCGCGGCGCGAGCATCTGGCGAACACGTTGTTCAACCACGCGCGCACCTATCCCAGGAATTGGTTTGGCATCTGGTCGGGGCCTGACGTGTATTTGAACTCCGACTCGAAACGTCCGGGTGAGACGTATACGTTCAATGCGGCGTTTGCCATGCAGGGTTGGCCGGTTCAGATTCTCTTTCAGCACTCTGAGCCGCTGAACAGTTCGCTGTGGATGCTGGGCATTGAAGCCAACGCAGAAGGAATCGAAGTTCGGCCAAGGATTCCGCTCGACGAATGGTCGTGGTCGGGCTCTGGACTTTCGCTGAAGTATGGCAAGTCGCGGATTCACGGGGCGATCTCCGGAGTTGGTTCGGAGTTGCTTCGCGTGACGCTGCAACTGCCCGTCGACTGGCACGGCGGCCCGGTGGAGATTGACGAAGGCGGAGTGAAGAGGAAGGTCGCGCAGGCGGGGAAGGACGCAACGCTGACGTTGTGGGTTGCGCCCAATAGCTCGACGGAGTTCGCCGTCAGCAAAGGTTGACCGATCCACTGAAACCGTGCCGGCGTGAACACCGGCGCAAACAAGAAGGGCCGGGGCAGATGTCCCCCGGCCCTTCTTGCTGCTGCTGTTTAGTGGAGTCCTTCGCGGAGGCCGACAGTCTGGAAGGGCAGACCCGTGACCGGCCAACGATCGGGTTGGGCATCCAGATTGGGCGAGATCGATACGCCGGAAGAGGATGCCGGGTTCACATGCACGTTCCAGCCATCCACGGCAACCAGCGCGTCTTCTTCGTTGAATGCGCTGAGGCTGGCTTCAATGGTGATGGTACGGGTCTCGCCGGGGACCAGCGAAACATAGTTGTCGTCGTAGAAGGCAGGCAGCACGCGTTCGCCGGTGGCCTGGCGGCGCAGTTGCAGGTGAGTCATAAGGGCGATGCTCTTGGTGGGGTTGTGGAGCGTGACCGTCACGATGCGGCGGCCGTCCGCGTCCTTTCGCTCCGCCTTGGCTTCAAGCGTGACCGTGGGCAATTTGGCGAGGTCGGTGAAATCGTCCGGGTGCTCGGGCAGCGAGCGCCAGTAAAAATTCCTGGAGACAAGCTTGCCCGCCGAGTTGTCGAGTTGCAGCTCGATGAAGTGGACGGCGGAAAGCCTTGCCGGGAACTCAAGGACGCCGAGACTCGCTGCGCTTGAGGGCGCCGCGGTGACTGGCGTCTCGTGCCGGTAGGCCACGGTTCCATCCAGGTTGTAGACGGTCACGTGCGCCACTGCGTTGTTAAGCGGCTCAGGCAGGTTGTTGATGACCTGCAGTTGGCCGTTCGACTCGTTGAACTGGATGTGCTGCATCTCGCCGGCGGCCCTGACGCCAAACAGCGAGGAGTTGGCTTCAAGATCGTAGTGGTAGATTTGCCAGACGAAGCTGGGCTGGGCCGGATCGCTCATCCACGTGATGACGCCGGTGAGCGGGTGGAAGAGCTGCGCGTTGCGGCCCTCGTACATGGCGCGGTAGGCTTCAAAATTCATCAACTGCGCCTTGCGGACGAAGTCAGGCAGGTTGGCAATCTTGCCATAACGGGCGGCCATTTCAAGGGGGTACTTGTCGCCCTGTTGCGCACCCTTGGCCAGGTCGTGGGTGGCCCAATCGTCGTTGATGGTCTCCCAATCCTTCTTGGGCATCATGCCGTGAATGGACTCAAGCGTGGGCACGGAGACGCTGCCGGTTTCAGTCTTGAAGTAGTCGTCGGTGATCTTGTAGTACTCGCGCGGAGTGCGCCAGTAGTACGGACCGGCTGAACGAACGCCGGCGCCGTCGGTGGAGCTGGGTTGATAGCGGCGGGTCGGTTCGAGCTCGGCGAGTTGCTTGCGCAGGATGGCATCAATCTCCGGCGGCGGATAGCCCTCGTTGCGCGCGCACCACACGGCGATGGAGGGATGGTTGCGGAAGCGCAGAATCTTTTCGCGCACGTTCGCCACATAGGTATCGAGGTCGGTGGGGTCAGGACCGTCGGCGGGATTGGGCTGGAAGAACTCGTCCCACAGAAGGATGCCGTACTTGTCGCACATCTCGTAGAAATCTTCGCTGGTGCTCTGGCCCACCCAGTTGCGAATCATGTTCATGTTGGCCAGCGCGTGCATGTGGATCTGTGCGTCGAGCCGCTCGCGCGGGATGCGTTTGAGGGCCTCGTCGAGTCCCCAGTCGCCGCCACGGATGAACACGCGAACGCCGTTGACTGAGATGGTGAGGTACTCCGAGTCAGGGACCGAGTAGGTGATCTTGCGGACGCCGAAGGTCACCTCCTGCCCGTCAGAGACATCGGCGCCGATTTTGAAGCTGAGATGAAGCGTATAGAGGCTCTGCGGGCCGTAGCCGTTGGGCCACCAGAGGCGGGGATGCTCCACGTGCAGAGCCGGCGTGTCCTTTGAATCGAAGCTGACCAGTTTGCTGCTATGCGGAGCGAGTTCCACAGCCTGCTCGAACTTGATGGTGCCGATGGTGCCTTCGAGAACACCCTTCTCTGCTGTGTCGGTTACGTTCTCAACTGTGGCCTTCACAGCTATGTCGGTGGAGTCGATCTTGGGCAAGGGAAGATCGGTGGTGACCAGCGGATCCTTGACGACAACAGGGCCGCTGGCGCTGAGGAATACCTTTTGCCAGATGCCGGTGTCACGGTCACGAATGCCGGGAATCCAGTCCCAGCCGATGGTGGAGAGAAACGTGGGGCCATCAATGGCTGTGATGCCGCCGTTCTTGCCCAGGCCGTTGTGGATGGTGTGCTCAATGGGATCGCCGGGGTGCGGCTGCGGAACAACCAGCACTGCGACCGCGGCGGGCTTGCCCGGTGTTACGTGCGATGTGATGTCAAAGATGCCGCGGCTGAAGGCTCCGCGCATCGTGCCCACTTGCGCCCCGTTCACCCAGATGGTGGCTGAGTAATTGATGCCCGCGAAGTTGAGCCAGACCTGCTGGCCGGCATAGGATCTGGGGATTTCAATCTGTGCCCGATACCAATAGGATTGGCGGGCGAGGCTCTCGGGAATCACTTCGGGGCGATTATTCTCGCCGTAGAGCGGTTCAGGATAGATGCGGTTGTTAACCAGCGTGGTGAGCACGGTGCCGGGCACTGTGGCCGGTAGCCAGCCTGTGGTGCTGAAGCCGGGAGCAGCGATCTCCGCGCCGGTTTGCGGGGCCTTGGCGGCATATTGCAACTGCCAGGCAGAGAGCGCGACGGGCTGCGCGGGGGCCGACTTTGCATGGGCGCCAATGGGCGCGAGCAGCGCAGCAAGGACGGCGAGAGTCGAGAAGAACGTGCGGCAAGAATGTGTTTGCAACGAATTAATCCTCATGGGTTTTCTTGACGGTGTTGGCGCATGGCAGCGCCGGAAAGACGCGTTGTTGTTACTCGAAGATGGGCACAGCGTGCGCGCGAACGCGCATCTTCGGCACCGCGCCAGTATACTCCCGGGGCTGGTGGGCCTCAAGACTTCAAGCTGAGCGCGAGGCCGGTCTTGAGCAGTGTGTCGTTGGGATAGACCTTGTCGACATTGGAAGGCGTAACCAACTCGTGGTCGGTGAATACAGCCGGAGGAACGCGGCGTCCGTTGAGAATGTCGAGCGCGAGGCGGATGACGCGATTGCCATATGTTTCAGGGAAGTAAGCAACCGAGCAGACGAAGCGTGTTTCGCGCCGGCGCATCTCTTCGCGCGCTTCGAGACATGCGCCCTGGCCGGCAACCGCACAGTTATCTTCAGCGCCGAACTCGCGAAAGGCCTGGAGCGCGCCCAGAGCGGTTGGATCGTTGACGGCTCCCACCAGGATGCGGCGCGCGCCATGGAGGCGGATATGCCTGCGGAAGGTGTCGAGCGCGTTCTCGAAATGCCCTTTCGTGCTGTAATGGAAGACGGGCGCGTGGCGGCAATCGGGCAGGACCTTGAGGATGCCGTCGTACATTCCCGTCAACCTTGTATCGAGCGAGTGGCCCGCGGCGTCGGTCTCGGCAAATACGATCTGATCTACCTCAGCCTCCCATTGCCTGGATGCCCATTGGCCGAGGTACTGGCCCGCAATCTTACCGGCCTTGTAGTTATCGGCGCCAAAGTAGTTAGCTCCGGGATGCGGAATGTCGAGGGCAATATACGGGATTCCGGCAGCGGAGAACTTGGCGGTAAGAGTCGCCGCCACTTTAGTGGATATTTGCGACTCGATCACAAGGTTGACGCCTTCGGCGATGAACCGGTCGGCATTGCGCAGGGCCATGGTGGGGCTGTAACTGTTGTTGAGAACAAATAAGTCAACGTTGGCCGCATACGCTGCCTCGACCATGCTGTCGGTAACTACTGAAGTGAAGGGCACGACCGAACTCTGCGATGCATAGCCGATGCGATAGCGTTTTTCGAGGATGGGCTGCAAGCGCGAGCGATAGCCCCGGGGCCCGACCCGGTCAATGAGTTTCTTCTCAACCAGTGTGTCGAGAATGCGAAAGACCGTAACCTTGTTCAGGCCCGTTCGCTCGGCTACAGCCTTGAGATGGAGGACTTCACTGCCGCTGCGAAAGGCGGCGAGGATATCGCACGCGCGGGCCACAGCCTCCACGCGGTAGGAGCGGTGGCTGTCGCATTCTGGCGCGACGAGTTCGGCTGATATTTTCACTGTGTGAAAAAGTCTATACGCCGGTCGAATTGCCTGTCAAAGGGGAGATTGAAGCGCCGATTGCAGGTTCAATGAGCGCCTGTTGCGGCTCGGCGAGCATCCGCATTCCAGCATGCGGAATGGTGGCGTGAGGATAGTTGGTGGAGATTCGGCTGACTTTGATGGATAGCTGTTTGGCGACTGCGCCCAGAGGAAGCCTTGCCAACGGCGCTGAACGCCGACTACACTGACACAGTCGCTCCGGGCGCATGGTGAAAACATAGAATGCTTCGTAAGCTCCTCATTCCTGTGCTTTTGTTGAGCACTGCACAGACAGTTCCAACTTTCGATGTGAGCACGCCGAAGGGGATGGACTTTGTGCTGGAGAACTCGCCGACGCCCAAGAAGTACCTGATCGAAACCATGCCCGGCGGCGTGGCGCTGCTGGACTACAACAGCGATGGGCTGCTGGATGTGTTTCTGGTGAACGGGGGGAAGATCGCCAGCACCATGCCGGAGCCGTTGAACTTCGACCGCGACAATCCGAAGTATTGGAACCGGCTTTACCGGCAGAACAAGGATGGCAGCTTTACCGACGTAACGGAGGCCGCCGGCCTGGCGCACGCCGGCAACGGTAACTATGGCATGGGCGTTGCGGTTGGGGATTACGATAACGACGGTTACCCAGACATCTATGTGACGAGTTATGGCAAGAATATTCTGTACCATAACAACGGCAATGGAACCTTTACGGATGTTACAAAGAAGGCAGGTGTCGAGGGCGGGGGATGGTCGGAGTCGGCAGGATTCTTTGACTACGACAATGACGGCTATCTGGATTTGTTTGTTACCCGCTACATGGAATGGGACCCGGCGCATAACAAGGATTGCGGAGGGTACTTTCATACGTATTGCCCGCCCGCGGAATACCCGGCCACGACCAACATTCTGTATCACAACAATCACGATGGAACGTTTACCGATGTAAGCAAGAGTTCAGGCATTGCGGCGAAGAAGTCTCGTTCGCTGGGCGTTGCGTTCAACGATTATGACAACGATGGCTACGCCGACATCATGGTGGCTAACGATGCAATGCAGGAGTTCCTGTTCCACAACAACAAGAACGGTACGTTTGCCGAGACAGCCCTGGATGCAGGCGCAGGCTTCACAGACAACGGCAGCCCGGTCTCAGGGATGGGCGTGGATTTTCGCGACTATGACAACGATGGATTGCCGGACGTAGTGATTACCGACCTTGCCAGGCAGGTGTATGCTCTATTTCATAACGACGGCAATGGCATGTTCAGTTATCGCAGCATGGAGACTAACTTGGGCGTGTTGACGGCGGGCAGTTCGGGCTGGGGCATGCGTCTTGAAGATTTTGATAACGATGGCTGGAAGGATCTGTTTGTGGTGCAGAGCCACGTGATGGACAACGTGGACCAGGTCACGCCGGCGATTCATTATCTTCAGCCACCGATGCTGGCTTTCAACCGCCAGGGTCGATTTGAACTCGGCGACCCCGGAACATCGATGCCGGTGGCCAGTCGCGGCGCAGCCTTCGGCGATATCAACAATGACGGTTGGATGGATGTGATTGAGACAACGCTGGGCGGGCATGCGCTTGTGTTTCGCAATCGGGGCGGCAGCGCACATTGGCTGACGCTTGCCCTGCGGGGCGCCAAGAGCAATCGCGACGGCTATGGAGCGCGGGTGGTCGCCAATGGGCAGACACAGTATGCGACGGCAGCGGGCAGCTACCTGAGTTCAAGCGACAAGCGCGTTCACTTTGGGCTGGGAAGCACAAAGACGGCGGATGTTGAAGTGTTCTGGCCATCGGGTATCCACCAGGTGCTGAAGGGCGTGCAGGCAGATCAGATACTTGAAGTTCGTGAAGCGGAGAAACCATGATTCATGCGATCGTATTGATGTTGGCGATGCAGGCTGCCGCGCAGGACCCTGCGGAGCATCAGAACGCCGGAGTGGCCGCACTGAAGGCGGCCAGGAACGATCAGGCCATTGCCGAGTTCAAAAAAGAAATTGAGCTAGACCCAGCCAGCGCCCCCGGCTATTTTGGCCTTGGGGTAGCGTACATGCAGAACAAGGAGTACGCGGCGGCGGTTGCTCCGCTGAAGAAGGCACTCGAACTCGATCCGAATTTGACTGCCGTGCATAAGCCCCTGTCGTACGCCTTGCTCACGGCCGGCTATGCGGCGGAGGCGATTCCGCAGTTTCAAAAATCGGGCGACAAGGCGGGCCTGGGGATTGCCGAGTTGCAGACCGGCGACCTCTTGAATTCAGTGCAGAACCTGCAGAGTGCGCTGGCAGAGCGGCCCAACGATCCGGATATGATGTACTATCTGGCGCGCGCAACCGGGTTGCTCTCGAAGCAGTTGACTGACAATCTGCTGGCAGAGTACCCAGACTCACCGCGGGCCGACCTGGCAGCTGCGGAGAACTATGCCGCGCTTCGCCAGGAGCAGGACGCGGAGGCCAATTATCAAGCAGCGCTGAAGCAGAGGCCCGATCTGCCCGGCGCGCATCTGGCTCTTGGCCAGTTGTACGCAACTGAGAGCAAGTGGAAGGAAGCGGAAGCGGAGTATCGTGCGGAGGCGAAGATGGCGCCGGGCAATGCTGAAGCCGCCTACCGATTGGGGATGGCGCTGCTGCAGGAAGGCAACGCCGCGCAGGCAAATGTTGAGTTGGAGCGCGCTAACCGGCTTCTTCCAGATATGCCGGAGACCTTGTTTGCGTTGGGCAAATCGGAGTCGCAAATGGGCAACTCCGCCGCCGCGGAGAAGGCGTGGAAGCATGTGATCGAGATTGAAAAGACGGGCACGCTGGTCGCACAGGCGCACTTTGGGCTCGCGGGGCTCTACCGCAAAGAGGGCAAGGCTGCTGACGCTGCGCGTGAGATGCAGCTTTTCCAGGATGCCAAAGGGCCGCAGAAACCGCAGTAATGCGGCCGCGGCGACTAGTCCTTTGCCGGAGCTTGTGCCGGGTTGAAACCTCGCTCAAGCGCCATGATTCCGGCGCGCATGAAGCCTATTGTGTGGGCCATGCCTGCGTGCCACGGCGCGGAGCAAGTCATCTGCGGGCTATGATCCGGGATCAGTACGCCATCAAATTTGTTCCTGTAGAGAATGGACAAGATCCGCAGCATGTCGGCCTCGCCGTCATCGATAAAGGTCTCGCGGTAATACGGGACCTTGCCGCGCACATTGCGAAAGTGAATATACGCAATGCGCTTCTGGCTGCTGTAGTGATCGACCGTGTCGTAGAGGTCGCCCTCCGTCATCTCCGCAAGCGTGCCCAGGCAAAACTCCAGCATATTGCTGGGGCTTGGGGAGAGATCCAGGAGCCGCTGATAGAGCGCTTGTTGATAGACGAGGCGGGGTTGCTGCCGCAGCATCGGCAGCGGTGGATCGTCAGGGTGCGCCGCCAGGCGCACACCGGCTTGTTCGGCAACGGGCAGAACCTCTTCGAGGAAACGCTGCAGGCGGCGCCAGAGTTCTTCCTGCGAGATGGTGGGCAAAAAGCCGGCGGGCGCATTCTGGTCATAAATCATGTTCCAGACTGTTCCGTTGGGAATGGGCGAGTCTACCGAACCCTCCATGCCGACGGAGATGGCTCCGCCGCGCGCGTAGGGCCCGCGCACACGGCCGCTTACGCCGGGAAGGCTGAAGTTATAGCCGAGTGTGCCGATGCCTGCCTCACCCATGGCGCGCAAGATTGACTGCACGTTGCGGATGTGCAGAGCGCGTTTGGGCCCGTCAAGCAGGATGTCGTGCCAATGCGCGGGGTCAAGGTTCTCAATCGCTTCCAGCTTGAGGCCGTGGCTTTCAATCCGCTTGCGCAACTGGATGAGTTCCTGCGCAGTCCAAAGCTTGTCAGGATCTCCCGCAACACCCCACGGCTTGTCTCTGTCGCCAGTCGGCTGATTGTTATCGGGATTGCCCTCGCCCTGGTTGAAATAGTCCACCAGGTGAATGACGAGATGGGTGCAGCCCACCTGAGCGGCGAACGTATAGTAGTCGTCGTTGAGCATGTGCCGATAGAGGCCCAGGCCGAGTTTCATGTTTCTCTCCTGCATGTTGCGACGGCAATCGTTGTTTCGTCTTGTCGCCCAGGAAGGATGGTTCCCTTCGATGCCGCACAAGACAGCGCAGCCTACTTGATTGCATTCTTTTGCTGGTGAAACTGCGCCACAATGCGAAGATAGGCGCGAGCGGATTCGGTGATGTTCTCCGGGGTTCCGTTGTCAATGGCGGCCAGATTCACCAGGTCACTGCCCACGCCGAGGGCGCGTGCGCCGGCGTGGAGAAAGGCTGCAGCGGTCTCAAGCGTTACGCCGCCGGTGGGGATCAGCTTGAGATATGGAAAGGGAGCGAGCAGCGATTTGAGATAACTGGCGCCTCCCATTGCGGAGCAGGGAAAGATCTTTACGTAATCGGCGCCGGCACGCCATGCGGTGATTGCCTCGGTGGGAGTGAGCGCGCCGGGGATTGAAACTTTGCTGTTGGCCTTGGTTGCGGCAATCACTTCAGGATGAAGGCTGGGGCTCACCACAAACTCCGCGCCTGCATCGATGGTGGCTTCAGCTTCAGCGGCGGTGGTCACGGTGCCTGAGCCAAGCAGCAGCTTCTCTCCGTACTCCTGCTTAAGTTCTCTGAGCACGTCGAGTGCGCCGGGGACGGTCATGGTGACCTCAACGACAGTAACGCCGCCGGCGATCATGGCCTGCACAACCGCATGTGCCTGGCCGGCATTGCGCGCGCGCAGGACCGGAATGAGTCCTACACGTTCGAGTGTTTGTTGCGTGGTTTCAATCATTCTCTTCCTCTGTAGGGTTATCGTGCGATGCGGGCCGAGCCGCCTTTGATGATGCGCTCCACTTCACCCAGCGTGGCCATGCTGGTGTCGCCGGGAGTGGACATGGCGAGCGCGCCATGGGCCACCCCGCAGCGGACGGCCCATTCAATGGGTTTGCCTGCGAGCAGACCGTAGATGAGGCCCGAGGCAAAGCTGTCGCCGCCGCCTACGCGGTCGAGAATTTCAATCTCGCGCTGCGGCACGTGAACAATCTTGTCTTCGTAGAGGGCCATTGCGCCCCAGCCATTGCGGCTGGCGGTGGAGGCGGTGCGCAGTGTGCTGGCAATGAGCTTCAGGTTTGGATAGGCCGATGCAACCTCGCGCAGCATCTCTTCGTAACCGGCGATGGGCAACTCGGCAAAGTCTTCGCCGACGCCTTTGATCTGGACGCCAAGCATAGCCGAGAAATCTTCTTCATTGCCCAGCAGCAGGTCAACCTTGCGCACCAGTTCGCGATTCACTTCCTGTGCCTTGGCCTTGCCGCCGATGCTCTTCCAAAGCGAGTCACGATAGTTCAAATCGTAGGAGACGGGGGTTCCGTGGCGATGCGCCGCATCCATGGCCTCAGCGGCAACGTTAGCAGTGGAGCCGGAGAGCGCCGCAAAGATTCCTCCGGTATGGAACCACTTCGTTCCATTCCGGGTTCCAAAAACACTCTCCCAATCGAAGTCACCGGGCTTCGCCTGGCTGATGGCGGTATGGCCGCGATCGGAACATCCGGCCGCGGCGCGCGCGCCAAAACCGCGCTCAGTAAAGTTAAGGCCGTTGCGCGTGACCCGTCCGACGCCGTCAAACGGAACCCATTGCACGAGCGAGGTATCCACGCCGCCCTGGAGCATCAGATCTTCAACCAGCCGGCCGACGGCATTTTCAGCCAGCGCGGTGGCAATCGCGGTGCGAAGGCCGAAACAGCGGCGCAGGCCGCGGGCAACGTTATACTCGCCGCCGCCTTCCCACACGGCGAAATGGCGCGTAGTGTGAATGCGGTTCTCGCCGGGATCGAGCCGGAGCATTACTTCGCCAAGGCTCAGGCAGTCCCAGCGGCGCGGAGGTTCAGGAATCTGAATTGGGATCATGGGTCAGGAGTCATTTCTTGCGGATCTTGCGGCAAACAACGGTCACAAGGCCGAGTCTGACACAGGGCTAAAGTATGAGAATCGTATCCTGGTGTCAAGTACCTGCTTATTTGAAGGATCTGTCGGTTGATCGGAAGGATTGATCCAACAGAGCTAGTGGAAGGCGGCGATGGAATTTTCCTTCAAAGGCGCTGAAAGGACGCGGCCGGGCGTGAGATTCTATCTTTGCGCGCAAGGCAGCTTTGCCGGCTGCAACAAAGGCGCATCTCAAGCAGGAAAAGAAGGAGTGGCATGACACGAGCCGCTACGGACGATAGCATCAACCTGAAGTATGTAACACTTCTTGCCGCCGCGGCATCGCTGGGCGGGTTGCTTTTTGGATTCGACATTGCGATCATCACCGGCGCGGGGCCGTTCCTGATGCGCCACTTCAACCTGGACGACTTGAGCCTGGGGTGGGCATTCAGTTCGCTGCTGTTTGGGTGCATTGTGGGTTCGGTGGCCGCGGGCCGCTTTACAGATCGTCTGGGCCGCCGGCGGATGATGCTTTGGGTTGCGCTGCTGTTTGCCCTCACTTCGGTGGGCACGGCGGCCGCGCCAACCTTCACGCTCTTTATTGTGGCGCGGTTGTTGGGCGGCATTGCCGTGGGAGCGGTCTCAGTGCTGTCTCCGATCTATGTTTCCGAGGTTGCGCCGGCACGGATTCGCGGGCGGCTGGGCGCGCTCTACCAGATGTCGATTGTGACCGGCGTGCTGATTTCGTATGGCGTGAACTTTATGCTGCGCAATACCGGCGCGGATAATTGGCGCTGGATGTTCCTGACCGGAGTGTTGCCGTCGCTGGGCTTCTTCCTGATGCTGCTGTTTGCGCCGGAGACTCCGCGGTACCTGGTGCGCATCGGGCACGATGAGGAGGCGCGCCGCATTCTTGAGGAGATTGGCGGCGCGCATATTGCGAACCAGGAGATGCAGGAGATCAAGGCTTCGCTGGCCACCGGCAAACGAGACCTGCGCGCATTGATGCAGCCGGGGATTCGCCGGGCTGTGATGGTCGGCTTTGTGCTGGCGATTCTGATTCACGTCTCCGGCGTGAACACGGTGATTGACTATGCGCCGTCGATTCTCAAGTCCGCTGGCTGGAGCATTGATGGGGCGTTGTTCTCTACCGTGATTCTTGGCGTGGTGAATTTTCTCTTCACGCTCCTCTCGTTTGCCATGATCGACCGGTTTGGGCGCAAGCCGCTTTACATCGTTGGCTCGCTTGGAATGGGCGCATCGTTGTTGCTGCTGGTTGCGCTGATTCTGACCGGCGCCTTTCACGGCATTTTGGTACTGGTGCTGGTGCTGGCCTATCTTTCGTTCTTCGCGTCCTGCATTGGGCCGGTGTTCTGGACGCTGTTGCCGGAGATCTTTCCCAACCGGATTCGCGGTACGGCGATTACGGTTCCGGTGCTGACCCAGTGGGTGGCGAATGCAGTGGTTGTGCTCTTCTTTCCAGTGGCCTTCAACCAGATTGGCAAGGCGGCTACGTTTGGCTTTCTGGCCTCGATGGCGTTGGTGCAGGCGATCTTTACCTTGTTCTTCCTGCCTGAAACCAAGGGTAAGTCGTTGGAAGAGATTGAGGCATTCTGGGGCGTCCAGGGCGCAAAGAGGGGTGGCAGATAAAGCGCTTTTGCCGCAAGTGATTGAGGACGGATTCCCACAAAAAATGCCGGACCAGGAGGATGCCTCCGGTCCGGCAAATTGTCATTCGAGCCGCCCGCGCTTTACGCTGGGTCGGCTCGTAAGTTGAGCCAGATTATTCCGTGATCAGCACCGCCGAGGTTCCGGCGGCGACTGACAGTGTGGCGATTGTGTTCCCTGCTTCGGTAGTGACGGGAACCTGCTCGCCGGTGACGACATTCTTTACCTTGTGAATGCCGCTGAAACTGACGGCGGCGGTCTGCGTGGCGCCCCAGTTGGTGAGGATCGCGGTCATTCCTCCCGCTCCAGTCAATCCGCGGAAGAGCAGATGGTCGGAACCCTGCTTCAACTGGATGGGCATGGCGCCCACTTCTTTGAGGGCAGGCTCAAGAATCCATTGGTGGACGGTGGGGTTGCCGCGGCGCAGATAAGCCAGCGTGACGGCAGAGGTGTAGTAGATGACCTGTCCCTTGCCGTAGTTGTGCTTGACCTCGAACGGAAGGCCGTCGGGATCGCGCTGGATGACGTCGGCGCCCTTGACTTCAAGGGGCAGCCTCCACAGTTCGCCGCCCAGTTCGTTTGAGGCGGTCACTGAAAATGGATTGGCCGGCTGAATGGGATAGATCTCCGCGGCTTCCACGCCGAACAGATCGGTCAGGTGGCCGGGAATGGTGGGATAGATCTTGCCGCGTTCGTTCTTCCATGCGGTGATGCCATCGGCCCACAGTGTGCCGCCCTGCTTCACGTACTCCTTGAGGGCGTTGATGGTGGCTTCGTCCATGGCGTAGTCCACGGGCGCGTAGAGCACGGGGAACTTGTCCACTTCGCCGCGCTTCAGTTGATCGATGTCAACATACTGCGCGGGAATGTGGGCGCGCATCAGGGCAAGGTAGCAGCCCTTCAGGCCGTTCTGCACATCTTCATTGCGGTTGTTCTCGCCGTGGCGGCGCGCCTGCCATTTGCCGTCCAGGTCGTTGACCAGCGCAGAGTCGCGATCGTAGAGAATGGCGACGCGCGGCTGCTGCGGCCGCTCACTGGCGAGCGCGGTGTTTTTGTTGAGCACCTCGGCGACTGCTTTAACTGCGGGCAGACGCACCGTGGGCTGACCTTCAAGACCAACCAGGCCCCACTCGCCGGCCTCGGTGCCGATGTCGCGCGGATGCCACAGCCAGAAGACCACTGAGTTGGCGCCGGCGCCGTAGGAGTCCCACATCCAGCGGGTCAGGTCCTGCGGCGATACCGTCAACGAGAACTGGCCGGTGTAAATGGTGGGGCCGCTTTGCAACTCGGTCACCCAGAAGGGTACGTTCGGCTGGGCCGCGGCGGCGCTGGCAATCAGGCCGAGGCGATAGGAATAAAGCTCGCCGTAGTTGGCTTCAGGCGTCTCGGGCGGAACGGCCCAGGCGGTGTGCATGGATACGCCAAGAATGTCTGTGACTGATTTTTCTTTCCAGACGTCCTGACCTTCGGCATCGCCGGTGGGCGCGGTCTCGTTGAAGTGGATGGGATGCTTGGAATCGATGGCGAGGACATGCTCGCGAATCCACGCCAGGTTCGCGATGAGGTTGTCCACGTTGAACTGCTTCCAGTCGAGAAACTCTTCCTCATCGAGCCAATAGTTGGGTGGGTCGCTCTTCTCCGAGATGACAACTTCATCGAAGGACTTGATGGGCCGGAACCAGTATTTGTTCAACTCGTCGACGGTTCCATACTTTTTCTGGAGCCATTTGCCGAATGCGCGGAAGGTATGCGCGTCTTCGTGGTATTTGGTGGGCTCATTCATCAGCAGCCATTCGCCGGTGCCGGGATGATCTTTGAAGTGGCCAACAAATTTATCCAGATAGACGGCGGCGTGGGCCCTCAGTTCCGGATTATCGAGGTTGGCTCTCTGGTGGTAGAACGTGGTCATGTTCATCCAGCCCGGAGGGTCTTCCGTGCACAGAGTGGCGGCAATCTTGATGCCGTTCTTCGCCGCGGCGTCATAGATCCACTGATAGTGCGAGAGGTCAAAGTTGCCCGGCGTGCGTTCGATATCGTCCCAGATCACAAAAATGCGGACGACCGTGATGCCGTTCTCGCCCATCAGCTTGAAATGCTTATCCACGGTCTCTTTGGTCTCGGTGCGGTTGAGAAAGAACTCGGTGCCAACGTGCAGCTTGCTGGTCAGCTCAGTGAGCGCAGGCTGCCGCTCTCCGACGTTGGCAGACTGGCTCTGAGCCACTGCGCACCGCAGGCCGCCGGCAAGCAGCGCGAAAGCAGCCATGGCTGCCGCGAACCGGACGGCAGAAAACGCCCGCCTGGGCATCACGCAAGGACGCGGCAGGTTGTATGAATCCTGAAGATTTTTCATTGCTTTTCCACTCCCCTTTTCCATTCCCTTAGAGCGCGCGGTTTCAGCACTATCTCCCCATCTGAATGCGCGACCGACCATGATAGCCGCAGCAAGTTGAGCGGGTCAATCAACCCAATGCGAGATTGAGCACACAGGCCTTGCGGTCGAGGGTCGGTAGGGAACCCGCGATGGCTGGGCCATTGGGGGCCTTCACTGCGGAGCCGGAATCTCCGTGCGTGATACCCTTATCAGCGAATTTAAGAAGATGTTTTCCCGGTCTGCTACGGCGGATTGTGCGGAAAGCATTGGAGGATATGCGATGCGCAGCAGGGTTGTTTTGGCAATGGTTTATTTTGCTTTGATATTGGGGGTTGACGCAGCGAGCGAGGCGCAGGAGAAGTCGGCGCAGAACGCGGTTGTGACGCTGGATCATGGATGGCAATTCCGGCAGGTGGCCGCAGCCGGAGCGGCGGAGAATGGCTGGCTGCCGGCTACCGTGCCAGGCGATGTTCATCTCGATCTGATCGCGAACAAGAAGATCCCCGATCCTTTCTACCGCGACAACGAAGCCAGGCTGCAGTGGATTGAGAAGGAAAGCTGGGAGTACCGGACCGAATTCGAAGTGACGCCGTCGCTGCTGGCCCGGAGCAATGTGGACCTGGTGTTTGACGGTCTGGATGCGGCCAGCGAAGTGTACTTGAACGGCGAAAAGGTGCTGGAGGCGAACAACATGTTCCGCATCTGGCGCGTTCCGGCCAAGGCACACCTGCATGCGGGCAAGAACTCGCTGCGTGTGCTCTTCCCCTCGCCCGATGAGGCGGCGGCCAAGGCAGCCGCGAAAGATCCGTGGCAGCCCAAGACGAAGACCATGCCCAAGACGTACGTTCGCAAAGCAGCGTATGAATACGGTTGGGACTGGGGTCCGACGTTTGTGACCAGCGGCATCTGGCGTCCAGTGAGGCTCGAGGCCTGGGACAAGGTGCGCATCAGCGACTTTGCCATTCGCCAGCGCGACGTGAGCAGGGAAGTGGCGCACGCCGATGCCGAAGTAGATCTGGAAGCGGCGAGCAGCGGCGAGGCCAGGGTAACGGTGCAATATACCGCGGCCGGCAAGCCGGTGACGCTTTCCACAACAGCCACACTTCATGCCGGGACCAACGTGATCGATGTGCCGGTTGAGATTGTGAAGCCGCGGCTGTGGTACCCGGCAGGTTATGGCGATCAGGCGCTCTATGAATTCACGGCGACAGTCAGCACCGACGGACAGGCGGCGGCCGAGAAGAAGGTGAAGACCGGGCTGCGGTCGGTGGTGCTTCGTCGCGACCTGGACAAGTGGGGCCGCTCATTTGAGCTGGTTGTAAACGGGATTCCCGTCTTCGCCAAAGGCGCGGATGTGATTCCGTTTGACAGCTTTCCCAATCGAGTAACGACGAAGGATTACCGGCGGATTCTGGAATCGGCGCGGGACGCGAACATGAACACCATCCGCCATTGGGGCGGAGGCTACTACGAGACCGACGAGTTCTTCTCGATTTGCGACGAACTCGGCATTATGATCTGGCAGGATTTTCAGTTTGGCAACGACTGGCAGCCGGGGCTCTACTCCTGGAAGCAGAACGTTGAGGCCGAGGCCGTGGATCAGGTGCGGCGGCTGCGCAATCATCCCAGCATCGCCCTGTGGTCGGGCAACAACGAGACTGAGGTCGCCATGATGTGGGGCGGCCGCGAAAAGCTGCCTGCCGACGTCCGCTACCAGATGTGGCAGGACTACCTCACTGTATTCAGCGGCATTCTGAATCGTGTGGTGGCGCGCCTCAATCCCGAGACGCCTTATTGGCCCAGCTCTCCCAGCAACGACTACGAGACGAGTTGGCCCACCGGGACAGTCATCAATTATGAGAAGATTGGCGAGAACTTTGAGACCGGCGACATGCACGATTGGAGCGTGTGGCACGGGCGCGTCCCTTTCAGCGATTATGAGAAGCATCACTATCGGTTTGTTTCAGAGTACGGCTTCCAGTCGTTCCCCGAGATGCGGACGGTCGAGGCTTTTACCACGCCCGAGGATCGCACCAGCATCTTCACTCCGGTGATGCTGGCTCATCAGAAAAACAATGAAGGCAACTCGATCATCCACGACTACCTACTGAAGGACTATGCCGAGCCGAAGGATTTTGCCAGCTTCCTCTATGTGAGCCAGGTGTTGCAGGCCGAGGGAGTCAAGATAGGCGCGGAACACTTCAGGCGCAGCAGGCCAGAGACCATGGGCTCCATCTTCTGGCAGTTGAACGATTGCTGGCCTGTGGCTTCGTGGTCGTCGATCGACTACTACGGCCGCTGGAAGGCGCTGCAATATTATGCGAAGCGCTTCTACGCGCCCGTTCTGGTTTCTCCGCATGTGGAAGACGGCTCGCTCAAGGTTTACATCGTGAGCGACAAGACGGAGGCGAAGGCGGCCTCACTGCGCGTTCGGTTGATGGACTTTGACGGCAAGGTGCTGCTTGAAGAGACGCACCCGGTGGAGATTGCACCGCTGGCCAGCAAGGCCTATCTCGACTGGCCGCTGAAGAAGCTGGCCGACGCCGGCGCGGCAGACACGTCCCGTGTTTTTGTGGTGGCGGATTTGAGCGCGGGCAAAGAGCAACTCTCGCGCAACCTCACTTACATTGCGCCGGTGAAGGAGATCCATCTGAAGCCGGCTACGTTGAAGGTTGAAACCACCGGCGCAAACGGAAGCTACGCCATCCGGGTGAGCTCGCCGGTGCTGGCGCGCAGCGTTTATCTCTCATTCGGCAATCTGGATGTGGACGTCTCGGACAACTACTTCAACATTCTGCCGGGAGAGACGGTGGAGATCACGGCCAAGAGCACGGCATCGCTTGTGGCGGTGAAAACGGCGTTGAAGGCTGTCTCGCTGACCGACGCATTTGCTCCGGGAGCGCAGGTAACCGAAGTGGCTCCGACCGCGAAACCGAGGCAGTAATTCCGGCCGGGCAGTCCGACAGGCAAATACAACAGGGCCGGAGCGCGATGCTCCGGCCCTCTTGTTTCTGATCGGACGCCCAGCTCTACGTAATGTCTTCCGTGTCGTAGACCGGCGCAATGGTGCGCTTCTTGGGAACACCGTGGACCGAACTCAGCAAGTCTTCCACGACGTCTTCAAGCTGACGCTGGCTCTCAATCACTGCCGACATGCTCTTGAGGCTCTCCGGCTCGAGGACGCGTTCAACGAGGGCGACCGCATGGCACTGGGCCACGTGATCGAGATTGAGGCCCTCGGGGGTCTTGGCCTTGATGCTCACCTGGTCCATTTCAATGCCGAGCAGGTCGGCAACGCGGACGCGCATCTCGCCGGCGATGGGCGAGATTTTGGGCGCGGCCAAAACCAGCGTGGTGTCGATGTTCACAATGCGGTAGCCGGCGTGCTGCAGCTCTTCAAGTGCCAGATTCAGAAAGATGGCAGAGTCGGCGTCTTTCCAGCGCGGGTCGTGCGGCGGAAAGAAACTGCCGATGTCGCCCGCGGCCACGGCGCCGAGCAGGGCGTCGGTAATGGCGTGGAGCAGAACGTCGCCGTCGGAGTGGCCGGCAAGCCCCTCGGGATGGTCGAGCGTGAGGCCGCCGATGCGGAGCGTTACGCCGGGCTTGAAGACGTGCGAGTCATAACCAAATCCGATGCGAGTATCCATAAGTCCGCGAAGGTCTCCGTGCTTTCTCTTTAGCGTGCGCGCTGGCGCAGGTAGAATTCGGCTAACTCCAGATCGCCGGGCTGGGTAATCTTCAGATTCACCTGAGAGCCATGAACGACCGCGACGGGCAGGCCGGCGCGCTCCACCACTGAGGCCTCATCGGTGCCGATGAAGCCATCGGCCGTGGCCTCGGCAAAGGCGCGCTCCAGCAGGCCGTAACGAAAGCCTTGCGGCGTTTGCGCCAGCACCACAAACTCGCGCGGAATCGTGGAGGTGATCAGGGCTCCGTGGGCGGTGCGCTCTACTTGCTTTATGGTGTCCACCGCGGGCAGGCCGACAATGGCCGCGCCGTGCTCGGCGACAGCGTCGATGGTGCGGTCAATGGTGGCGGCGTCAATCAGCGGGCGGACCGCGTCGTGGACGAGGACAATGTCGTCTTCTTCGGCGGGCAGAGCGGCCAGGGCGTGGGCGACCGAGTCCTGGCGATGTTCGCCGCCTTCCACGACCTTGACACGGCCGGTGAATCCATACTCGGCTGCGTACTCGGCGATCTGGGCCTCAACGCGTTCGATCTCGGATTTGCGCACCGCGACGTAGATGGCGGTAATCCGCTTGACCGACGCAAACGCGCGCAGCGAATGGATGAGGATGGGGACGCCGTTGAGGGCGAGAAACTGCTTGGGCTGGGGGCCGGCCATCCGTGTACCGAGCCCCGCGGCAGGAAGAATCGCAAAAACTTGCATACCGGGTGGAGTATACAACGGCGGCTCGTTATCATGCAGCAGCGAAGGGAACTGCGCGCGCCGGCTGGCTTGCTCCGGCAGAAGGCCCGCTGCCGCCGTATCATTTTGGGATGCACCCAACGCGGCCCATTTCGCTCGCCCTGGATACCACACTGCTACGGCCCGGGATGCGGCTGGGCATCGGCCTTTCCGGCGGCGCGGACTCAGTGGCGTTGCTCCGGGCGCTCGCCGAGCGCAGCGGGGAGTTGGGGCTGGTGGTTCATGCCGCCCACCTGCACCACGGCTTGCGCGGAGCCGAGGCAGACGCGGATCTGGAGTTTGCGCGCTCTCTGGCAGCGGAGTTGGGTATCCGGTTCCATGAGGCGCGGGTGGATGCGGCAGCCGAGGCGCAGCAGCACGGAGAGACGGTCGAAGAGGCGGCGCGGCGGCTGCGGTATGGCTGGTTTCGCATACTGATGTCTGAAACCCCGCTTGACGCAATCGCCACGGCGCACACTCTGGACGATCAGGCGGAGACGGTGCTGGCCAAATTTCTGCGCGGGGCGTGGACGGAGGGGCTCTCGGGCGTTTATCCAGCTGTGGAGTTCGCGGAGGGGCGGATTGTGCGGCCTCTGCTTCAGACCACCCGTCCGGAGGTCGAGGCCTACCTCAAGCAACTGGGGCAAAGCTGGCGGGAGGACTCTTCCAATCGCCAGCTGACCTTCACGCGCAACCGTATCCGGCACGAGCTGTTGCCTTTACTGGAGGGGTGGAATCCCCGCCTGGGGCAGCATCTGGCGCAGATGGCGGATCTGGCGCGGGATGAGGAGGCTTGGTGGGCAGCGGAGATAGACCGGCTCGCCCGGCAACTGCTGCTGCCGGGGCGTCCGGTGCGGGGCGGGGGCCGGGCCGCGGGTGAGGTAATCGCCCTGGACGTGACCCGGCTGGCGGCGCTGGCGCCGGCCGTGCAACGCAGGCTGCTGCGCCATGCGGCGGCGGTGCTTGGCGCGCGGCCGGACTTTGCCGCGACTGAGGCGCTGCGCACCCTGGCGCTGTCTGGGAGAAGCGGCCAGAGATGCGAACTGGCCCAGGGCCTGAGCGCGGAGCGAACCCAGCGGGAGCTGCGACTGGCGGGAACGGGGAAGGCAGTGACCCTTTTTGAGCGGCCAGACCAGCAGCCGGGGCAGGGAGCCGGACCTCTTCCGGAGTTCATTCTGGAGATTCCCGGCGAGGTGGAGGCTCCTGTCTTTGCCTTGCGGCTGCGCGCGGAAGTCGAGGAGCCCCTGGCGGCGGCCAGGGGGCAGGCTACGCTGCGGAGTTGGAAGCCCGGCGATCGGGTGAGGCTGCGCTACAGCAGCGGCCCCAAAAAGATAAAGGAAGTTCTTGAAAGAATGAAGGTTACGGGAGAGGAACGCAGAGTTTGGCCGGTTCTTGAACTGGCAGGGCGCATCATTTGGATGCAGGGCGTCGAACTGGAGCCGGAGCCGGGCATCCGGGTGCAGGCCATCGGCCTGGGCGGTGGACTGTAGGCCAGCCGCCGACTGTCCCCAAAAGGGAGGTTTGCGGCAAGGGTTAACGCCTCGGGTGCCGGCGGCCGGTGGCCGTTCACCGGGCTGCAACTTTGGCTAACTTGGGAGTACAATTCTAGTTACTGCTCATTCAGGCGGGAGGCGTTCGTGTCTCTCGACGGGAGCCTGTGCATTTTCTGTGACTTCGACGATGGTATCGGCGTCTAATGGATGATGCAGGCGGTGTAGGAGTTCCCTTGAGCGGTTTCTCCCCCGCCGGGAAAGAGGAATCCTGTTGAATTCGACCGTTAAAACGATCATGTTCTGGGTCTTTATTCTGATCAGCCTCGTGCTCCTGTGGGGCGTGGTGCAGAAGAGCACCAGTGCGGGCAAAGACACAGAGGTCGGCTACTCTGACCTGCTGGACAAGATCGAGGCGGGCGCGGTCCAGGATGTTTCCATCCAGGGCACCGAGCTCCATGGCCACATGAAGGGCTCAAAGGATCAGTTTCATACCACGATCCCGCCCAACACTGATTCGCTGACCAAAGACCTGCATAGCTACAAGGTCCAGTTCACCATCAAGGACCCGCAGAACAACGGACTGCTTCTGCAGTTGCTGTTCAACGTGGGGCCGTTCGTTCTGCTCGGCGCCATCTGGTTTTTCATGCTGCGGCAGATGCAGTCGGGCGGCAACAAGGCGCTCTCGTTTGGCAAGAGCCGGGCGCGGCTGCTCTCCATGCAGCAGAAGAAGGTCACCTTCAAAGATGTGGCCGGCGTGGATGAGGCCAAGGAGGAACTGAAGGAGATCATCGAGTACCTGCGCGAGCCGCAAAAGTTCCAGAAGCTCGGCGGGCGTATTCCCAAGGGCGTGCTCCTGGTAGGCCCTCCCGGAACCGGCAAAACCCTGCTGGCGCGCGCCGTGGCCGGCGAGGCAAACGTGCCCTTCTTCTCCATCTCCGGTTCTGACTTTGTTGAGATGTTTGTCGGCGTCGGCGCAAGCCGCGTGCGCGACCTGTTTGAGCAGGGCAAGAAGAATGCGCCCTGCATCATCTTCATTGACGAAATTGACGCCGTGGGCCGCCATCGTGGCGCCGGCCTGGGCGGCGGGCACGACGAGCGCGAACAGACGCTGAACCAGTTGCTCGTCGAGATGGACGGGTTTGAATCCAACGACGGCGTGATTCTTGTGGCGGCCACCAACCGGCCCGACGTGCTCGATCCGGCGCTGCTGCGGCCGGGGCGCTTCGATCGCCGCGTTGTGGTGGGGCTGCCTGACGTGCGCGGGCGCGAGGAGATTCTGCGCGTACACGTCAAGAAGGTTCCGGTTTCTGACGACACCAACCTCAACGTTCTGGCGCGGGGTACACCCGGACTGAGCGGCGCCGACCTGGCCAACCTGGTGAACGAGGCTGCATTGAACGCCGCGCGCGCCAATCGCAAGCAAGTTACCATGTACGACTTCGAACTGGCCAAGGACAAGGTCCTGATGGGGGCCGAGCGCAAATCCATGTTGCTGAGCGACGAGGAGAAGCGCAACACCGCCTATCACGAGGGCGGCCACGCTCTGGTTTCGTTCTTCCGCGAGCACTCCGATCCCATCCACAAGGTGACCATCATCCCCAGAGGCATGACGCTGGGCGTGACCGTCTACCTGGCCGGAGACCGTCACAGCTACTCGCGCTCTTTCCTTGAGTCGCGCCTGGCCATGATGTTTGGCGGCAGGGTGGCCGAGGAGATCTTCCTCAACGAGATGACCACCGGCGCAGGCAATGACATTGAACGCGCCACAGAACTGGCTCGCTCCATGGTCTGCGAGTACGGCATGAGCCGGCTCGGTCCGCTCACCTTCGGCAAGAAGGAAGAGCAGATCTTCCTGGGCCGTGAGATCGCGCAGCATCGCGACTTCAGTGAAGAGACGGCGCGGCAGATTGACCTTGAAGTGCGCCGCCTGATCGACGAGGCCTATCAATCGGCTCACTCGATTGTCGAGACCCATGCTGACGCCATGCACCGCATTGCGGCGGCGCTGCTGGAGCGCGAAACCATCGACGCCGACGAGGTGAAGATGCTGATCGAGGGCAAGGAGTTGCCTCCGTTGCGCTCGATTTTGGCTTCGCCCTCTGACACGGGCGGCGGTACGCAGCAGGTGTTGAAGCCGGAAGGCACGCGCAGCGGCCCCAACTATCCTGAAGGCTCGCCTTCGCCGGCATAGACCCCTGCGGTGGGGCCTATTGCGCCTTACGCCGCGAACGATGGCTTGCAACTTGGTACTCAACCAGAAGGGCCGCTCCTCAAGGAGCGGCCCTTCTGGTTGATCTCACAATGTTGTGGCGCACAAGAAGCCGAGCATCTGCTTGACCCTAGAAGACCCTGTAGCCTACGCCCATGCTGACGCCGTAAGGCGCCAGCGACGAAGAACTCCATTGCGGCCAGTACTGGTACTCGGCGTCAAAGGCGCGCAGGGTGATTCTTCTTGTCAGCTTGATATCGGCGCCGCCGCCAAATGCGATGTCAGTGAATCGGCCGGATGCGATGCACGTGGCAGTCGAGCAAAGCCCGGGATAGGCGCCAAGGCCCATATTTCCGTAGCCAATCAGCGCCTTGCCGTAGACGGATGCTTTCCATACGTGGACAAGAGGAACGCGCGGCCCGATGAGATAGTTGTCCTCGTAGATGCCGCCGCTGCCGGCGGGCGCCCAGTAGGGGGTCAACTGGTTGAAGCGCATCCAGCGGCCTTCCGCCTCAAGCTGAATCCACCGTGTGAACTTCACATCCACATAGGCGCCGACGCCAAACAGACCCAGCGAACTTGGATTCGAAACAGGTTCGCAGACCGAGGTGCTGGTGCAGTTTTGGCCTGGATTCACTACCGGCTGCCAGTCCCCTTGAAAGCTGGGCTGGAACAGCGAGCCCATCCCGCCTGCGGTGATGGAGATCTGCCGGCCAACCGCCGCTGGCACAACTTGAGCGGCCGCCGATGCGGCTGCCGCGGTGAGCAAAACACAAAACAGAGCGACAGATCGTCTCATTGAATCGAGCTACTTCCTGTCCGGAGAGTTTGAACCCATCCCCTCGGGCATCGGGTGATGGGCATCAGTTCAGGATCTGCGGCCGGCGACCATCCAACCTTGTCATCCAGCCAGAAATCGCCGCAGGTGTATCTATTGCGGAGGCGGATTCGAGGTGCCTGTAAGCTGCTGGGTTGTGTCTGCCGGCGCCGGGGTCGCAGGCGCAGATTGCTGTTGCGTAGCCGATGGCTGAGGCACCGGGGCCGCGCCTTGTTGATTGGCGGGCGCGGTCTCTGCCCCAGGATCGGCCGCGGGCCCCTGCTGATCGCTTGCCGGCGCTGAAGCGGCCGGCGGCGCAGCCAGCTTTGAAACATCGTAGCGCTGCAGTTTGAAGAACAGAGGCGTCACTTCAAGCGGCATCTTGTCGCGCGGATTCATGGGCGCATAACGCTTCGCGTTCAGCATGTGCACCTTGTCGTCCCACGGATCGGTCTTGAGCCAGCTGCCCAGGGGAAGGGCAGGAATCTGTGTGAGGTCGTCCCAGTTGATCTTGGGCGCTCCGCGGGCCAGGTCGCCCATCAACGGAGAACCGTCGGGTTTGATCAGCGCATCACCCAGCTTGGGCGTGTTCAGCGTCTTCAGCACCTTGGCCCGGTCGGCAAGCTCGACCCAATAGAGCCCGGCGCTGGGCAGCCTGTCCTTGTACATCGAGGCCTGCAGATACTCAAATCCCCGTCTGGCGGCCGCCTGGTTGTCGATATCCGAGTGGTACATATTGATGCGCTGGAAGGTTGATTCATCGGGGAACAGCAGCCGGTCGTTGAAGGCGTAGCGCGTATCGATGTGGTGGCCCATCGCAATGTGCGCCAGTTCCAGGGCGACCACCGAAGCAATCGATTCTTCGTTGGGCAGGGTATCCACCAGTCCCTTGCTGATCAGGATGGTGTTGCCCACCGTCGTGGCTTCGATGGTGTCAGTGAGCATGACGCGGCAGTGGACCGGGTCAGTAAACGCCAGGTTGTTCGGCACCGCCAGATTGGTCACAATCTGGTCGAGAACCGTCGCTTCGTAGCCCCCGGCGGTGGGGGGCGCCACCAGGCCGGCCTCCACGAGCCGGTCAATCACGTTGTTCTCAGCCTGCGTGATCCATGCGCGCGTAGCCTGTAGCGGACCCACATCCTGCGAGTCTTCGCTTCTGTCGATCGCATCGTCAACCTTTACGCTGACGTTTTCGCTTTCACGTGTGGGCAGCTTGAGAGAGTAGCCCCAGAAGTGGGTCTGCGCCTTGAGGCCGATCATCTTGTCGCCTTCAATGCGCTCGGTCTCTTCAACGTAAACAGCCACCGGCAGCCAGATGCCGGGCTGCACATTCATGCGCCAACTGTCGAAGTGGAAGTAGTAGCGGGAGTCGTCCTCGGAGCGGGGTGCGGTAAAGGTGCCGTTGAACCGGACCACATTGCCGTCCTGATCCTCGATCCAGACGCGGCCATAAAAGCGGCCCATCCCGTTGACCTTGGGATGCACGTCGTAGACCCAGGTGCGCACCGAACCGAGAAACTCGCGGCGCACGTAGCTGAACTCGTAGTGCTGCGTGTCAAAGCTGGAGGGATCGAGGAACATCATCTCGGTAAAGCCGAGCGGGTTATAGGTGAACCGCGTGTCCAGCTTCAGCAGCTTGGTGATATTGGTGACGGCCGAGAACGAGCCCTTGAAGAAGCCGTGCTTGGCCTCCGACCGGGGAAGATAGGCCTTGTCGAAGAATCCCTTGCCGAAATCGATGCGGCTGAGCATGTAGACGTCATCGATCGGCACCTGGTAGAGCTTGATGTCCGGCTTGGTGTTCTGGATGTACGTTTCCACCAGGGGGGTCCGCAACTGGATGTTTTTGATCAGCACCTTCTCCCGTCCGATGGCCTTCTCCACCAGCGCCGCCTGTTCAGGCGTAAGTTGGTGCGCCTGTTCGTACTTGGGCTGCTTCTTGGCATAGGCACAGGAAGCAGCCAGGCTAACCATGAGGATGGTGAGGGGGATCTTTCGAAACATCATTGCATGCTCCTAAGGTGAGTTCTTCCAGGTCTTCACCGGCCGCTCACGCCAGACAGGCAACCCGCGGCAGGGTACAGCATTGTTTCAAGGCTCAATCTTGATGCTACGCCAGTTGGAAGCTGATCGTGATGTTGGTGGTCATGTCCACCGGCTGACCGTTGCGCGTGGCTGGACGGAAGCGAATCTGCTCGGCTACCCGGCGGGCCTCTTCATCCAGGCCGTGGCCAAGGCCATGCACGATGCCCTGGACAAGAACCCGGCCGGCGGCGGTAAAGGTGACCCGCAGAACGACGTCTCCCTGGACCTTCAGTTGCCGGGCCTCGGGGGTGTATTGCACAGGGGGTTTAGAAAGAACTTCGAGGCCCGTTGCCGTGGGCTGAGCGGTCATCGTGGGCACGGCAGCAGCTGTGGTCATGCCGGGAATGCCCGCCGAGGCAACGTGGCCCATGCCGCTGCCGGCGTTGGACCCCGCAACTGTGCCAGGGATGCCCACCGAGGCCACCTTGCCCACGACACCCGAGTTTGAGCCGGCCTTGATGCCATTACCGATTCCGGTGGAACCGACCACGCCGTGGGGCGCAACAGCGGCGCCCTGGTTTCCGCCGTAGGGGTTGCCGATGGCGGCCACTGTGGCCGGCCGGGTGGCAGCGGGGTTGGGCGTAACGCCAAAGGTCTGCCCAAAGTGGACAGGCACGGTGGAGACCCGTGTCTGAGGCACCTGCGCCGGCATAGCCGCGGTGAGCGCGGCCTTGGGCTGTGGCGCCTCAACCACCGCCAGCTTTGGTGATTTGATGGCCGGCAGATTGATTTTGGCTTCCATTTCAATGGGTTTCAGATCCGGCTTGGGCTCCGGCTTGGGCATGTGGATCTTGGGGGCTTCATACTTCACGTCGGGCACTTTGACGGGCTCTTCCAGTTTGGGCGGGTCAGGCAGCTTGGGCTTCGGCGCAGGCTTCTCTTCCGGTGGCGGAGTGGTGGGGACAATCAGAACCGTCTGCTCGTACTGGTGTTTTTCTATGGCTTTCTTGGCCGTGGCCCCGATAAACAGAAGCAATGCCAGAATCGCCCCATTCACCAGGAAACTGGTGAAAAACGAGGCGCTTCTGCCCTCCGGTTCGGGGAGCAATCCGAGAGTGATGCGATCTGGGTAGCGCTTCACCGCCATGCCTTGAATCCTCGCTTGTGGGAAATAGAGACCACGGGGTGCTTTGCCTTGGGTACCGGCAACTCGCGTTCGAGCAGATCCCGAACCAGGGCGCATTCCAGGGTCTGGGCTTGTCTCTCAGGAGATAGCCTGGCCTCAAGGCAGTTATCCAGTGTCAAGCGTACTGGAGATTGACCCCTCTTCACGAGGGCCTGTTCTACCACTTTAGAAGCATTGCTGTTGCGAATCAAAAGGTTGCCGTTTCGGGTGCGTGCCCCGCCGACCGGAGACCCGCATGAAGCCAAGGCTATTATCTCATTCATCCTGGTCGCGCTTGCCTCCGGGTTGGTCGTGTGGCTGACCGCGTCCTGGCTTTGCCACTCAGCAGCGCGGCACGGTTTGGGTATTGCCAGGGCCCGGGCAGGTGAAGACCCTCCAAATGCCTGGCTTGGCAACAGTCTGAGGCACCTCAGTTCAGATTGCGCAAGGTCATCTCAGGTTCGGTCAACGATACTGAGCTGTGCGGACCATCCAAATAGCTGGCGCAACCATCTGGAATAGAATAAAACATACGGCGAGTGGTGTTGTCGACGCTGGCAATGGCATCTGCTTCAATGCTGTGCCCACTTTGCTAACGGCAGTGTGATTAACCTGTTAGACCCAGACGACCAAGAAAGGTATCCATTCCGTGAAGGTGCTGATAACCGGGGGCGCGGGCTACATTGGGGGCACGGTGGCAGGGTTGCTGGTCTCCCAGGGCCATGAGGCAGTCGCATTCGATAATTTGAGTCACGGCCGGCGCGATCTGCTTCCACCGGGCGTGGAGTTTGTTCAGGGCGAACTCGCGGATCGAGCAGCCCTTGAAAGCCTTTTCATCGAGGCCAAAGAGCAAGGCAAGCCTTTTGATGGCGTGCTCCACTTTGCCGCGCTCATTGAGGCCGGCGAATCGATGGTTCACCCTGAGCAGTTTTTCCGCAACAATACTGCTTCAACGCTTTCGCTGCTCGAGGCGATTCTGGCCGAGGGCCCGCGGCGAATGGTGTTCTCTTCAACCGCAGCCGTCTACGGAGAGCCGGAGTCGGTCCCCATCAAGGAAGACGCAAAGCTTTTGCCCACTAACGCTTACGGCGAGTCCAAGCTGCTGGTGGAGCATATGCTTGACTGGCTGAACCGGATTCACGGGCTGCGCTTTGCTTCTCTGCGCTACTTCAACGTGGCCGGAGCGCCCGAAGGGCCGGGCGGCGTGACACGCGGCGAGGCGCACGACCCTGAGTCGCATTTGATTCCCCTTGTTCTCGACGTGGCGCTGGGCCGGCGCAAGTCGATCCGCATCTATGGCGAGGACTACCCGACGCCGGATGGAACCTGCATCCGGGACTACATTCACGTCTCTGACCTGGCGGATGCGCACCTGCTCGCCTTGAACGCATTAGAGACACAGGAGAAGCTGATCTTCAACCTGGGCAACGGGCAGGGATTCAGCGTCCGCCAGGTGATTGACTCGGCGCGCCACGTCACTGGGCACGAGATTCCCGTGGAGATCCATCCGCGGCGCGCGGGCGACCCGGCCGTGCTGGTGGCGAGTTCAAAGAAGGCAATGCGCGAGCTCGGCTGGACGCCCAGATATACCAAACTCGACGACATCATCCGCACGGCCTGGCTTTGGCATCAGAAGCGGTATGCGTCGTAGGTCGCCCGAGCCCGCGACAACCGTTCGGTTTGCCTCCCTGCGGGTGAAATGGCGGCGCAGGTCGTGCTTTCTCAGGCCGTGGGCAGGTCGCGCACTCCTCCACTTGCCGAGTGTGTGTCTGCCTCGATAGAGTGTCTCCCACAGGACTGTGTGCGGACGCCTCATCCGAAGCGCGCCGTTAGCCGGTTTAATTCTTCTTCCCCCAAAGGACGTTTGCATGTCTTCCTTGCCCGTTCCCGCCCCGACGCACCAGGATATTGACTCGACATTACGAGAGAACCGCGTCTTTCCGCCCCCGCCGGAGTTCAGTGCCAAGGCGCACGTCAAGAGCGTGGAAGAGTACGAAGCGCTCTACAAGCAGTCCATTGACGATCCTGAGGCATTCTGGGGCGGCGTGGCCCGTGACCTGCATTGGTTCAAGCCCTGGGATAAGGTGCTGGACTGGGACCTTCCATGGGCCAAATGGTTTGTGGGCGGCAAGATGAACCTGAGCTACAACTGCCTTGACCGTCACCTGAACGGCCCGCGCCGCGACAAGACGGCCCTCATCTGGGAGGGTGAGCCGGGCGAGGTGCGCAGGCTCACCTATGCCGAACTGCACCTTGAAGTTCAGAAGTTTGCCAATGCGCTGAAAGCCCTGGGAATCAAGAAGGGCGACCGCGTGGCCGTCTACATGGGCATGACTCCGGAACTGGCCATTGCGCTGCTGGCCTGTGCCCGCATTGGCGCGGTGCACTCCGTGATCTTTGGCGGGTTTGCGGCCAACGCCATCGCCGACCGTGTGAACGACTCGTCTTGCGTAGCCATCCTTACCCAGGACTCAAGCTACCGGCGCGGCGGCGAGATCCATCTCAAGCGCACCGTGGACGAGGCCATGGCGGCATGCCCCACGGTGAGGCACGTGGTGGTCTACCGGCGCACCGGCACACCGGTGACAATGGTGTCAGGCCGCGACTGGTGGTGGCACGACCTGGTCGAGAATGCCCCAACCGAGTGCCCGGCCGCCGAACTGGATTCCGAAGACCCGCTCTACATTCTTTACACCTCCGGAACGACCGGAAAGCCCAAGGGCCTTGTGCACACGACCGGCGGCTATGCCGTGCAGACCTACCTCACCTCAAAATACGTATTCGACCTGAAGGACGAAGACATTTACTGGTGTACGGCGGATATCGGGTGGGTTACCGGGCACTCCTACGTTGTCTATGGGCCGCTGCAAAACGGCGCCACGGTACTGATGTATGAGGGCGCGCCCAACTTTCCTGACTTCTCGCGCTTCTGGAAGATTATTGAAGACCACAAGGTGACCATCTTCTACACCGCCCCCACGGCGATTCGTGCGTTTATCAAGTGGGGCGATGAGTTTGTCGACAAGCACGATCTGAGTTCGCTCCGGCTGCTGGGCACGGTGGGCGAGCCCATCAACCCTGAAGCGTGGATGTGGTACCGCGAGAAGATTGGCGGCAACCGCTGCCCCATCGTGGATACCTGGTGGCAGACCGAGACGGGCGCGATGATGATTGCGCCTATCCCCGGAGCGGTGCCGACCAAGCCGGGTTCGGCCACGCGGCCTTTCTTCGGAATCCTGCCCGAGGTGGTCACCAAGGAGGGCAACCCGGTGGCGGCGGGCAACGGCGGCCTGCTGGTGATTCGCAAGCCCTGGCCGTCGATGGCGCGCACCGTGTACGGCGACCCGGAGCGCTACCAGAAGACTTATTGGAGCGACATTCCCGGCAGCTACTTTACCGGCGACGGCGCCCGCCAGGATGCCGATGGCTACTTCTGGCTCATGGGCCGCGTGGATGACGTGATCAACGTCAGCGGCCACCGCCTGGGCACCATGGAAGTCGAGTCGGCCCTGGTGGCGCACTCCAAGGTTGCCGAGGCCGCGGTGGTGGGCCGGCCCGACGAACTCAAAGGGCAGGCCATCTCAGCCTTTGTCACGCTCGAGAGCGGCAACGAGCCGAGTGAAGCGCTGAAAGACGAGCTCCGCAAGTGGGTTTCGAAAGAGATCGGATCGCTGGCCCGCCCCGACGATATCCGCTTTACCGAGGCCCTGCCCAAGACCCGCAGCGGCAAGATCATGCGCCGCCTGCTCAGAGAGCTGGCCAGCCACGGCGAGATCAAGGGCGACACCACAACGCTCGAAGACTTCACCGTCATCGCCAAGCTGCGCGAGTCGGAGGAAGGGTAGGGCACCTCAGGCGGAGGCAGCAATGCGGCGATTGCGCTATGGCGTGGCGGTGAGCCTCGACGGCTTTATCGCCGGACCCAACGGCGAATACGACTGGATCGTCTCCGATCCGGCGATCGATTTTGCGGCCATTTACGCGCGGTTTGACACCCTGCTGATGGGCCGCAGGACGTTTGAGGTTGCCTGGAAGCGCGCCGCCGATTGGCCCGACCTGGGTCACCGCTGGATCGTGGCTTCAAGGACCCTGAAGCCCGAAAATCATCCCGGAATCACAATCCTGAACGGCGATGTTGCGCAGGCGGTAACTGCGCTGAAGACAGAGTTGGGCAAGGACATCTGGCTCTTCGGCGGCGGCCAGATATTCCGCTTCCTGCTCGATGCCGGCCTGGTCGATGCCGTAGACCTGATGGTAATTCCCGTGCTGCTCGGCAGCGGGACTCCGCTGCTCAAGGAAGGGCAGCGGCGGAGCCTGCGCCTTGAAGAGAGCACGCCGCTGCCCAGCGGTATTCTGAAGCTCTCTTACTCCATTCCGCCGGAAGAGACGGCAACCTGAGAAAGGTGCCGGGAGCTGTTTCGGGCGTACAATGACAGACACGGAGGTTCATCCCCATGGCTGCGACCGCGACCCTTATCTCCGTCCTGGAGTACCTGAAAACTACAGCCGAGCCAGATTGCGAATATGTGGCCGGCGTGATCGAGGGCCGATCTGTGGGCGAGTTGGATCATGCCAGTTGGCAGAAGGCGCTGGTTCGCTGGTTTGCGGGCCACGAGCCTGAGTGGGGAGTTCGTGTCTACCCTGAGTTGCGCGTACAAACAGGCGCCGACACTTTTCGGGTGCCCGATGTGACGCTTTTGAGCCGGTCGGCTCCGAGAGAACAGATCGTCACTCATCCGCCGCTGGCTGTCTTCGAGATTCTGTCGCCGGAAGACACCATGACGCGGACCATGGAAAAACTGGCGGAGTACGAGCAAATGGGGATTGCCGCGATCTGGGTGATCGAGCCCAAGAAGCAGCTTTACTATCGGTACCGCAATGGCCAGCTTGCGCCAGGAACGGTTTTTGACTTGCCAGGCAGTCCGCTCAAGGTTGAGCTGGCTGAGATTGCCGCGCTGGCGGACTGAACTCAAGCTATGAACGCAAAGAAGGGCGGGAGCAGTGCTTCCGCCCTTCTTTGTGTTTGTGCGAAAAAATGAGCCTCTAGCTGGCGATCAGCGTGCGCCGCTTGCGGCCGGTGAGCAGCGGCATCACCTGCGCCTGGGCCTCGTCCACGCTGAGCCCGTGTTTGGCGCGCAGGTCGCTGATCTTGCCGTGCTCAATGAACTTGTCAGGCCAGCCGATGCGCACCACCGGCACCGCGCTGCCCATCTCCTGCAGCGCCTCAATCACGGCCGAACCGAATCCGCCCATCTTCACGTGGTCCTCAAAGGTCACAAAGGCAGCCACGCGGCTTGCGTACGCCTCAAGCATCTCGCGGTCCAGCGGCTTGACGAATCGTGGATTAATCACAGCCGCCGAGTAGCCGTCATGCTCGAGCCGTGCGGCCAGTTCCTGCGCCAAAGTGATCATCGGGCCAAGGCCGAGGATCGCCACTTCTGAGCCGTCTTTGACCACCTCCGCTTTCCCCAGGGGAATGGCCTGCGGCTCCGCCTTGCGGGCGACGCCGGCTACGGTGCCGCGCGGGTAGCGGATGGCGCTGGGACCGGGCAGTTCGAACGCGGTCTTCATCATGTCGGCCAGTTCGTCCTCGTCCTTGGGAGCCATCAACACCAGGTCGGGCACGCTGCGCAGGTAGGCGATGTCAAACAGCCCATGGTGCGTGGGGCCGTCGTCTCCGGAGAGGCCGGCGCGGTCCATGCAGAACAGAACCGGAAGCTTTTGCAACGCCACATCATGAACAATGGGGTCAAACGCGCGCTGCAAAAATGTGGAGTAGATGGCGCAGACCGGCCTAAAACCGCGGGTCGCCATGCCGGCAGCAAAGATCACCGCGTGCTCTTCGGCAATGCCCACGTCGAAGTATCGTTTTGGGTGGTGTGGGCGGAAAAGGTCGAGGCCGGTACCATTGGGCATGGCCGCGGTAATGGCCACAATGCGCTCATCTTTGTTGGCCAGGTCAGAGAGCGTGTTGGCAAAGACCTCGGCATAGGTGGGCATGCCGGGCGGCTCGGTCATGCCGGTATCGGCATTGTAGGGGCCCAGTCCGTGGAACTTCTTTTGCCCTTCCAGGGCAGGCTGATAGCCGCGGCCCTTCTGCGTCAGCACATGCAGCAGCACCGGCCGGTCCACGGTCTTGAGGAATTTGAAGGTTTCAACAAGCAGCGGCAGGTTGTGGCCGTCAATGGGGCCAAAGTACTGCAGGCCAAACTCCTCAAAGAGAATCGAGGGCCAGAGCATGCTCTTGGCGGCCTCTTCGGCGCGGTGAGCCAGTTCAACGGCGGTCTTGCCGCCGAGCTTCTCCACAATGCGCTTGGCTGAGTCGTGGAGCCGGTTGTAGTGCTGGTTGGTCACGATGCGGTGGAAGTAGCCGGCGATGGCGCCCACGTTGCGGTCAATAGACCACTCGTTGTCGTTGAGCACGATAATCATCCGCTTGGTCTGTTCGGCAATGTTGTTGAGCGCTTCAAAAGAGATTCCATTCGTGAAGGCCCCATCGCCGGCCACGGCAATCACGTTTTCCGTGCCGCCGGCCAGGTCGCGGGCCACGGCCATGCCCAAAGCAGCGGAGAGGGCGGTGCCCGCGTGTCCGGCTCCGTAGCAGTCGTGCTCGCTCTCGGTGCGCAGCATAAAGCCATTCAGGCCGCCCGGTTGGCGGATGGTCCCCATGCGGTCAAGGCGGCCGGTGAGAATTTTGTGGATGTAAGCCTGGTGGCTGACGTCAAAGACCAGCTTGTCTTCCGGGGTGTTGAAGACGGTGTGCAAAGCCAGCGTCAGCTCCACTACGCCCAGATTCGGGCCCAGGTGGCCGCCCGTCTTCGAGAGCGTGTTGATCAGAAACTCGCGAATCTCCTCCGCCAGTTCGGCCATTTGCGGAAGGCTCAAACGCTTCAGATCGGCGGGCGATTGGATGGAGTTCAGCAGTGTTCCCATGTGCATCCTTCTCCCGGAAAATCGCCGGGCGTGCAAAGAAAAAAGCCCCCTGGCGCTGGGGCTATCCTGACCAACTGTGCCAATCGATAGTATACCAACGCGGTGGATTCGGCTGCTCTCTCGTTAGACGGGGCAAGGCGGTTCCGGTTGGCTGGCGGAGCGGGACACGAGCCGGCCAAGCAGCCGACCCGGTTCCCGATTCGAGAACCTTGGTTGTACGATGGGCTTGATGGTCTGCTGAGCATCCAGAGAGGGATAGCAAGGTGATGGATATTTTGAGAAGGCTTGCTTGCGGAGTTGTGGTGGCAGCGATGTTGGCGATTGCAGCGCCCGGGGCGGCACGGGCGCAGCTTGCGTTTCCTGACGCGAATGCCCAGTCCGCGCCCAACCCGCTGACTGACGCCACGGTAAAGCCGGGCAAGATGCTGCTTTTTGACCTCGAGGCGCGCTTTGCCAAAGACGTGCTGGCGCGCGGCGGAGCTGCGTTTGCCGATTGGTTCGCCGAGGACGGGGTGGCCCTGGGCAACGGCGCGGCGCCCCTGGTGGGCCGGGTGGCCATCGTCAAGTCTGCAAACTGGTCTCCGCAGGCCTATCAGCTCACCTGGACGCCGACCGACGCCATCATGGGGCCGTCGGGCGATATGGGCTATACCTGGGGCCACTTTGAGGGGCACAGCAAAGATGCCGCCGGAAACAAGGTAACCACCAGCGGCCGCTACATCACCATCTGGCGCAAACAGGCGGACGGCACCTGGAAGGTCGCCCTCGACGCCGGCGCGAATGAGCCCGCCGACGCCGCGGACTGTTGCAAACTACCTACAGGAAACTAACGGAGGCAAGAAATGTTTTTTCAGGTGCGGCGGTCGTTTCTGCCGATCGAGCCTTGACGGGAAAAGAGCGGACGGCTGCCCGTTTTGTGACTTTTGTAATCGAGATTTGAAACTTTCGCGCAAAACGCTAAGCACTTCAGTTGTAATCGTCTGGGGCTCAATTTGACCCATTTGTGTAACAGCCAACTTCCTGCTTTTACCCGATACTGACAATCGGGTGACCCCGCCTTATGTTCGCACTTGAAGGCCAACTGCTTGGAGTGGACCGAAGAATGGCTAGTCGTTCAGAATTCGACATCTTCGATCGCAATCCAGACCCCGCGCTGGACGAGCTGACCGGGCTCGCCGCCGTGTTGGGCGGCGCGGACTTTGCTTACATCGGGTGGATGGACTTCAGCCGCTTGTGGTTCAAGTCAAGACATGGCTTTCAAGCCACTGAGCAGCCCCGGGCCACCACGGCCTGCCAATGGCTGCTTGAAAAAGGGCAGCCGCTGTTGATTCGCGATGCAGGACGGGACCCGCGCTTTCCTCCGGAGGGAATTGAGTTGGCCGGGGGCGGGTTTTGCCGCTCCTACGCCGGAACACCGCTGATCACCGGCGGGCAGCAGGTTGTGGGAACACTGGCCATTCTGTCGCGAGAGCCGAATCAGTTTAGCGAAGAGCATCTTGCGCTCTTAGAGATTGTGGGTCGCCAGGCAACCACGCGCCTTGAGCTTTACAACCGCATTCATGCCCAGGAGCAGGCGCAGCGGGCCCGGCAGCGCACCGAACGTGCGCTGGCCATTGAGCGCTGCTTTGTGGCGGCCACTCTCGATTCGATTCCCGCTCTGGTGGCGGTATTGGACACGGCAGGCCGCATGGTGCGCCTCAACCTCTCCTGCGCTCAACTGACAGGTCTGAGCCTGGCCGATGCCGTGGGCCGCCCGTTTGTTGAAGAAGTTCTTGAGCCGGAAGACCGGGCATGGGCAGCGGGCAAGCTGCGCGAGGCCGCGGCCGGCCAGGTTTCCGGGCCCCATGAGACCGCCTGGCGCATTGCCAGTCCAGACACAGATCCGGGCATGCCGCATTTGACGCGCCGCATCAGTTGGACGCTTCGTCCGCTGAAGGGTCCCAACGACGAGATTCAATACCTGATCGTCAGCGGTCAGGATGTCACCGATCAGCGTCAGGTTGAGATGGCGCTGCTGTCCAGCGAGGCCCGCTACCGGGAAGTGGTCGAGGGCAGCCTCGGCTTTGTCTTCACCTGCTCCATGGAAGGCAGGCTCACCTCGTTGAACGCGTTCACCGCCGAGACCCTTGGCTATCGCGTTGAAGATCTGACTGGCCGGTCAGTGGTCGATCTGCTGGATGGACCGGGAGTGACTGCTTTCCACGAATGCCTGCAGGCGTTGATCAGCAGGGACGAGTGGCAGGGCGCATTGCCTTTGCGGCGCAGCGACGGCGTTTATCGCCGCATCGCCTTCCGCAGCCGGCGCGTGGAGTTGCCCGGCGAGCGGCCTTTCATCTTGAACCACGGCATCGACGTGACCGAACAGCACGAGGCCGAAGAAGCGCTTCACCTGGCGATGCGGCAGCGCGAACTGATCCTCGAGTCGGTCGGCGACGGCATCTATGGTATCGATCTGGAAGGCCGCCTGACCTTCATTAATCAGGCCGCCGCGAGGGCCTTAGGTTATGCGCCGGAGCAGTTGACCGGCCGCGATGTGCATGAGGTGATTCACCACAGCCATGCCGACGGTACGCCCTACTCCAGGGCCACCAGCCCCATCTTGCAGGCGATGCGTCGGCGCGAAACCATTCGCATGCGCGATGAAGTGTTCTGGAGGCAGGACGGCACGGCGATTCCGGTCGAGTACAGCGCCAGCCCGCTCATCCAGGACGGCCAGATCTCCGGCATGGTGGTTGCCTTCCAGGATGTGTCGGAACGGCGCCGCCTGGAGAAGATGAAAGACGAGTTCATTTCAACGGTCAGCCACGAACTGCGCACGCCGCTGACCTCGCTGCGCGCCTCGCTGGGTTTGATCTCCTCCGGCTCGCTGGACAAGCGGCCCGAGAAGCAGCGCCAGATGATCGAGATGGCCATCGGCAACTGCGACCGGCTGGTGCGGCTGGTGAACGACATTCTTGACTTTGACAGCGTCGAGCGCGGGCGGCTGCCGCTGCATCGTCAGCCGGTAGAGGCCGTTGACCTGTTGCGTCGTGCGGCGGACGTGGCCCACACCGCGGCCAGCCAGGCCCATATCGGCTTCCGCATTGATGCGCAACCCGCGCCGGTGCTTGCTGACCAGGACCGCATCTTGCAAGTGCTGAATGAACTTGTATCGAACGCAATCAAATTCTCACCGCCAGAGACGGTGATTCGCCTGGCCGCGCAACCTGCGCCCTCCAGCGAGGTCTGCTTCATCGTCGAGGATCAAGGCCGCGGCATTGCACCCGACAAACTCGAGCGCATCTTTGACCGCTTCCAGCAAGGGGACGCATCGGACTCACGGGCATTGGGCGGCACCGGGCTTGGCCTCGCGCTATGCCGCAGCATTGTGGAGCAGCACCAGGGCCGCATCTGGGCAGAGAGCACGGTCGGCAAAGGCAGCCGCTTCCTGTTCACGCTGCCGGCAGCCGCGCCGGTGGTCAGCATCCGGTAGTGTCTTTTTCCAATCTTCAAACAATTGTTGCCGCTGTCATTCTGAGTGAACGGGGCCCCAAACGCTTTTCAGTTTGGGGGTGGTGAACGAAGAATCTGCGTTTTCCTTTTGGTGGCTCCGATAGGAACCTCTAGGACGCCCCGCCAGGAAAGGTCGCGCCTGCGTCGAACAGCCAATTGATCCCATCGATTCTCAGGGAATGCGCGCGGCGAGTTGAACCGCCAGGGCAACGGCTGCTGCGGGATCGGCCAGGTTCGCGTACCCGCCCAGGTAGCTGCCTTTCCGGAAGAAGCAAAGCCCGCCAAGATACTGCGCCTTCACCTCGAAGGCTTCATCGCCGGCCTTGGCGTCTGTAGCCCCGTCAAAGCGCGCCCGCAGTTTTTTCAACACATCCGCGGCGGCTTCGGGCGAAGACTCCAGCACGATGAACGCCTGGCCCTGTTTGTATTTGGCCACGTAGCCGCGTTTGAGCAGGCGCAGGCCCAGCACGCTTTCAGGAGTCAAGCCGGCTGAGACGAGGTCTTGTGCGGGAAACCAACTGAGTGTTTCAGGCAGTGAGGTGCGGCCTTCCAGGCGGTGCTCGATGGCCGCGACAAAGGGCTTGAGCGTGGCGCTTTCGTCGGTCTCCGGGCTGGCGGCAATGGTCACGATTTCAACGTAGTACCTGCCCTTGGCGAAGCTGGCACTCTGCTTCTGGATCTGGCCGGCCATGCCGATCGGAGCAACTGGCAAATTAGGATCGCGGTTGGCGGTGAACATACCGTAGGCAGCGTCGGCGTCAGTCATCTCAGAGATATCGATGGTCAGCGTGTCAGCGCCATGCTTGCAGTCGATGCCCGTCATGCGCGTGAAGCCGAAGGCAAGATAGCCTTCGGCCCCACCGTCTTTGTAGTCAAACAGATTGTCGGCAACATAGCTGCGCTTTTGGCCGGAGGGCTCCCAGCCGGGCGCGTAGCCGCAACTCAGAACGTCCTGCGCGCGCGCGATGCCGGCAGCCGCAAGAACCATAAAAAACAGGCAGGCAGTCTTCATGCGAACAATTCCTGGGCGCGGGCGACGCGCTCGGAAACACGAACTCCATGGCGACACTGCACAGTGCACTCGGCGCAGTCACCGCAGCGCACGGCGCGGTGGGTGGCTGAGAGCTCCTGGAATCTCTCCCGCGCCAGGGCGAACTGGCGGTAACCGTCGGCGTAGGTGAGGATGCGGAGAACGTCGGCGATGGGAAGGCCTTGGTTGCAGGCGCCGTCACACTCGCCGCACATGCGGCAATAGAGCGGCTTGATGGATTCAAGATGAGCGGCGAGCACTTTTTCGTCGCCGGCCGCGAAGGAATGGGCCATGGCCTGAAGGTTTTCGTCGAGCTGGTCCATATCGGTCATGCCGGGAATGGTGGTGGCCACCTGCGGATTGCGGAGTACCCACTTGAGAGCGGCCAGCATGGCGCCGTCGCGCTTCAGCTTCGGGAAGAGCGGATCGCTGGGCTTGACGCTGCGGAAGCCGCCGGCCATCACCTTCATGCCGACGACGCCGATTCCCGCCTTGGCGGCGGCATCGATGGCCTGACTCATCGCGGCATCCATGGTGAAGTTGTAGCCGGTGAGGACGACGTCAAACACGCCCTTCTGCGCCATCCAGGGCAGCAGTTGCGGTTGCCCGCTGTGGGTGCTCACGCCGGCAAAGCGGATCTTGCCCTGCTTCTTCACGAGCTGCTGGTACTCGATCATCTCGTCGGTCACTTCCGACGGACTGCCTTTGGCATGCAGATACCAGATGTCGAGGTAATCGGTCTTGAGTTCGCGCAGGCTGGTTTCAAGATGCTCTTGCAACTCCGCCTTGTTGGCCCCGTGGGATTTGCTGGAGAGAACGATCTGCTTGCGGCGAACGCCAAGGGCCGCGCCGACCATGCGCTCGTTGTTGCCTTGCTGATAGCCGCGCGCGGTATCGAAGTAGTTGATGCCAATGTCGGCGGCGCGCTCAATCACACTGGGGTCCGAGGTGGTCATGCAGCCGAAGCCGAGCGTGGTCACCTTCAGGCCAGTACGGCCCAGGATGCGGTAATCGAGCTTGGCCGAGGCGTTGGGCTTGGGTTCGCCGGGGCCTTCAGCGGGTTTGAACGACGCGAGGCCGGTGCTGGCAAACCCCATGCGAGAGGTAGCTCCAACGACGGGAAGCATAAGCCCGGCAGACAGGAATGCGCGGCGCGATGTGTTCTTCGGCTTCATAAGGTCACCTCGATGAATTGGAACTAACTTGAGAATCTGGTTGAGTTGCGGCGAACCGGAAACGCTTCATGCGAAAAGATCCTGAGCGCGCGCCATTCGGTCTGAGACGCGAACGCCGTGGGGGCATTGGACGGTGCAGGCTTCGCAGTCGCCGCAGCGGACGGCTTGATGGCTGGCGGAAAGCGCCAGAAACTTCTCGCGGCCTTCGCCAAACTGGCCGTAGCCATCGGCGTAGGTGAGGTAGCGCAATACGTCGGCGACGGGAAGGCCCTTTTGGCATGTGCCCGCGCACTGGCCGCACATGCGGCAATAGAGCGGGGATATCTGCGCCAGATGGTCGGCGAGCAGTTGCTCATCGGCGGGCGAGAAGGGTTCGGCCATGGCCTTCATGTTCTCTTCCAACTGGTCCATGTCCATGATGGTGGGGATGCAGGTGGCAATCGAGGGCTTCTGCACCACCCACTTGAGCGCCGCCAGCATGGCGCCTTCCTGCGCCAGTTTGCGCACCACCGGGCTTCCGGGTTTCAGAGCGCGCGAGCCGCCGGCCATGGCCTTCATGCCCACCACCCCCATGCCCGCCTTGACGGCAGTCTCGATCGTGGGGTCCATGTCGGCGCCCATGGTGAAGTTGTAGCCGGTGAGCACCACGTCAAACACGCCCTTCTTCGCCATGAATGGGATGAGTTGCTGCTGGCCGGCGTGGGTGCTGATGCCGGTGAAGCGGACCTTGCCTTGCTTCTTGGCGATCTGTTGCGCTTCAATGCGGTCCTCGTGGACGGCGGCAGGGCTCTCTTCGCCATGCATGAACCAGATATCCACGAAGTCGGTGTTGAGTTCCCGCAGGCTCGTGTCCAGGTCCTTCAGCATGCTGTCTTTGTCGCGGGCGCCGGTCTTGGTGGCGAGGACAACCTGCTTGCGTTTGGCGCCGAGGGCCGCGCCCACCAGACGTTCGCTATTGCCATGCAGGTAACTGCGTGCAGTGTCAAAAAAGTTGATGCCGATATCGGCGGCGCGCTCAATCACGCTGGGGTCAAGCGTGAATCCGCAGCCGAAGCCGAGCGTGGTCACTTTGAGTCCGGTGCGGCCCAGCGTGCGGTAGCGGAGCGGCGCGGAGGAGCCGGTCTCCTGCAGCGACTCAGCAGTGGGCTTGCGTGGCTCGGCGCTCGATCGAGCAAGGGCCGGAAGCGGCAAACCGGCGGTGAGGCCGGCAGCGATGCCGGCAGAAAGGAAGTTGCGTCGCGAGGTCTTTTCCGGCTGCATGGGGATACCTCATTTCAAGACCCATCATGATATACCAGGGCAAAGTTCCTTGAGCAGTGCGCGCAAACACCGCGCAGCAGAAATGTAATCCATTCTGCCGTTTGCCTTGGGACTTTGACGAGGCGGTACGTTGCGCCATGAGACAATTCCCTCGGTAGTTCTGCTCCCGCTGCCCATCCCCGACTTCAGGAAACAGACCACCATGGGTTTACCTTCACGCGCGATGAATCTGCTCTTGGGCCGCCCGTTGGCTACCAGTGAGGAGCGCGCCGAACACATTGGCCCGCTGGCCGGAATTCCTGTCTTTGGGCTAGACGCGCTCAGCTCCGCGGCATACGGGCCGGAAGCCGCGCTCACGCTGCTGCTGCCGCTGGGATTGCTCGGTGTGCAATACATTGTGCCGGTCAGCGCGGCTATCGTGGGGCTGCTGCTCATTGTCTACATCAGTTATCGCCAGACAATCGATGCGTATCCCCGTGGCGGCGGATCGTATACCGTAGCCAGCCAGAATCTGGGCGAGGGCGCGGGGCTGCTGGCTGCCGCGGCCTTGATGATTGACTACGTGCTGACGGCGGCGGTGGGCATCTCGGCCGGTGTGGGCGCGCTGATCTCGGCGGCGCCGGGGCTGCAGCCCTACACGCTGCAACTCTGCCTGGGCGTGCTGCTGCTGTTGACGATCGTGAACATGCGCGGCGTGCATGATACCGGCGTCGTGTTCATGATTCCCACCTACCTGTTCACGGGAACGCTGCTGACGGTGATTGGCGTGGGTGCCTGGCACGTTGTTCACACCGCGGGGCATCCGCACCCCGCGATGCCGCTGCCGTCGCTGCCCACTGCCACGGCGGCCGTGAGCCTGTGGCTGCTGCTGAAGGTCTTCGCCTCCGGTTGCACGGCCATGACCGGCGTTGAGGCGGTGAGCAACGGCGTGATGGCCTTCCGTGACGATACGCGCAGGAACGCGAAGATCACGCTGACCATCGTAATCCTGCTGCTGGCCGCGCTGCTGGGCGGCATTGCGCTGCTGTGCCGCGCCTACGGCATTGCCGCCACCAACCCCAACGGGCCGGGCTACGAGAGTGTGCTCTCCATGCTGACGCGCGCCGTCATGGGGCGCGGCGCGTTCTATTACGTCACCATTGGCTCGGTGCTGGTGGTGCTGGCTCTCTCGGCCAATACGGCGTTTGCCGATTTTCCGCGCCTCACGCGCGCCATTGCCCTTGATGATTACATGCCGCACGTCTTTCTGTTACGCGGGCGGCGGCTGCTTTATTCCTGGGGCATCTATGTGCTGGTGGCGCTCACGGCGCTGCTTTTGGTCGTCTTCGGCGGCGTTACCGACCGCCTGATTCCTCTCTATGCCATTGGCGCATTCATGGCCTTCACGCTTTCGCAGGCGGGCATGGTGATGCACTGGAAGCGCCAGGGCAATGCGCCGGTGCGCACATTTGTTAACGGGTTGGGGGCCCTGGCCACCGGAATTACCACGCTCGTCGTGCTGGTGGCCAAGTTTGTGGATGGCGCCTGGATCACGGCCCTGCTGGTGGTGGTCATGATTGTGGCCATGCGCGCCGTCAAGCGGCACTATGTGCGCGTTGGTCTTGAGACGGCGCTGGACCGGCCCATCGTTCCCGCCGAAGTGACCCAGCCCATTGTGATTGTGCCCATCGATCGTTGGAGCCGCATTACAGAGAAGGCGCTGTCTTTCGCGCTTTCCATGTCAAGCGATATTCGCTGCCTGCACGTGCAGACGAGCGAGGAGCCGGATGAGATCTCGAAAGACTGGGAGCGCGATGTGGCCGCACCGCTGCGCGCTGCCGGCAAGTGCGTCCCCAAGCTCGAAATCCTCCAGTCGCCCTTCCGCTATGTTCTGGCGCCGGTGGTCGATTACATTCTAGCCGTGGAAAGGGAGTCGACCTTTCACAAAATCTGCGTGCTGGTGCCGGAACTGGTGGTGCGCCACTGGTGGGAGAACCTGCTGCATAACCGCCGGGCTGACATGCTCAAAGTGATTCTTCTCATGCGCGGCAACCGGCGCATTGTGGTCATCAATATTCCCTGGTATCTGCATTGACGTGGAATTACGCCGCCTGAGCAAGGGAGCAAGTTTTTCGCTTCGCCCCGGATTCCCATACCGGCCGCAACCCGTCACAATAGGGAGTGGCCCCTGACACAACCAATCGCGGGATGAACGGAAACAGACGCCCCGCGGCGGGCGTTGCTCGTCGAGCAAGACTTTGCGTTTGCGCGCTGCTGATGCTGGCGCCGGCTCTTTCCGGCGCGCAGGACCCGGTACAGCAGGCAGGTTCGGATGCTCAGCCGCCCCCGGCAGCCGTTCCCTCGGGGCCGCCGATGACGGTGCGCGGCATGGTGATGAACGCGGCCACCGGCGAGCCGCTTCCAAGGGTGCTGGTGCGCATTGAGGGCGACGCCGCCGCGGGTGTGCTCACCGACGGCGAGGGCCGGTTCGCAATTCCCAATGTGCCGCTCGGCCCGCAATCCATCCGGCTGCGCAAGCCCGGCTATCGCGACCGGCCCTACGCAACCGAAGAAGTGGATGACCAGATGGATGGTCCGGCACACAATGTACTGGTTGCGCCCAGGATGCTTGACCTGGGTTTCACGCTGACGCCGATCGGCGCAATTCACGGCCATGTCGAGCTGTCGACAGGCGACCCGGCCCAGGGCATCTCCGTGATCCTGCTGAAGCAGGTGTTGCGTTACGGTCGCGCCGTTTGGGTCTCCAATGCCACAACCCGAACCGCCAGCGATGGAGCCTACCGCTTTGGCGGGTTGCCCGACGGCGTCTATGCGATTTATACCGAACCGATGCTGGAAAGCGAACCTGCCGTGAGCCTGGTCGCCCCGGGCAGCGCCGCCAACGTCGAGCGCAGCGGCTACCCGAGCGTCTTCTTTCCGGATGCGCGCGAGCTTTCCTCGGCCGCGCACATCCGGCTCGGGATCGGCCAGCAGACACAGGCTGACCTGTTGCTCACGCTGGAGCCATTTGAGACCGTGACGGCCACGGCGGTGTTTCCCAACGGGCGCCAGTTCGCCACCAGCCCCGGTGCCGAAGCGCGCTTTGGGCAGTCTTCTGTGACCATCTCGATTCTCGATGCCGACGGCCACAGGTTGCCCTACGTGGCACAATTCGAGGCAGCCACGGGCACAGTGCAGACCGCACTGCCCGATGGGATCTACACCATGCAGGTGGCGGCCAAGCTCAGTGACCCGACTGCGGCATCCGCCGGCGGCATGGTGGTCAGAGGCAAAGCGAATCAGACTCTTTACTCCGGCTTTACAGAGCTTTTCGTGGCCGGCCATGCAGTCACCAATCTGCACATTCCCCTTTCGCCCACGCCTAGTTGGCCGGTTCACCTGCGAGCCTTTCGCACGGCGCTGCGCCAGGTCCAATCGAATGCGCCCTCGGTGGGGGGACTGGAAAGCATGGTGACCGTCTCCGCCACTGTTGCCGGCGAGATTCCAATGGACGGCATGAGCGACAGCGCTCAGGCTGAGCCCTCAGGGCCGGACCAGTTGGATCTGATCGGCGCCGGATTTGGCCCTTTGTGGATCAATGTGCTGGTGAACGATCGCAGCGTCTGTGTGGATTCGTTTACGGCCGGAGGCATCAATCTTGCACGCGATCCGCTCAACATCAGCCCCACCGCCATACCCCCGCCCATGGAGTTGACGCTGCGCGACAATTGCGCCCAGGTGACGCTTCAACTGCCGCCGTCACTCTCGACGTTCCAGCCCGGCGACGAGCCTTTCTACACGGTCTACCTTGTTCCCGATTTTGACACCCCGGTCGATCTGCCGCCCATGACCATCCATGCCTCCTCCGGCGCCAATCTCACGCTTGAAGGCCTCACGCCGGGCGGTTATCACGTGTATGTCTTCGACAACCCAGTGCGCCTTGAGTACCGCAACCCTGCTGCTCTCGCGGCACTGGCTGCGCACGGGCAGGCTGTTGCTTTATCGCCGGGCGGCAACGTGACCCTGGTGCTTGAGGTTCGGAACCAATGATGAGCGCCGCGTTCTTCCGGCAGCTTGCGGGCGCTCGTCGTTCGCTCGGCGGCGCGCTGATTCTGGCGCTTGCGGGGAGCGTGGCGCCGGCGCAAACTGCACCGATGGCCACAGGCCCGTATCGCATCGCCGGCACCGTGGTGAATGCAGTCAGCGGAACTCCAGTGCGGCGCGCCACCGTGGCCGTGCTGGCTGAGTCCGATAGCCACACAATTGCCTCTGGTGAGACCGACGCCGAGGGCCACTTTGCCCTGGAGCGGCTGCCGGCGGCCAAGTATCAGTTAACCGCATCGAAGCGCGGATTTCGCACCGCTTTCTACGACGAGCACGAAGACTACAACTCGGCAGTGGTAACCGGCGCAGGCCTTGACACTTCAGGGCTTGTCTTTCGGCTTGTGCCGGGCGCAGTGCTGCACGGAGTGGTGACGGGCGACGGCGGCGACCCGGTCGAGGGAGCCAGGGTCATGCTCTTTGAACGCCCGCGGTCGCCCGCGGCTGGCTCCGGAAAGGATGAGCGCATCACGCAGGTAGACACAGCCACTACCGACGATACCGGCGCATATGAGTTTGAAGGGCTGCCGGCAGGCGACTACCTGCTGGCAGTTACCGCGGAGCCCTGGTTTGCCCTCCACCACTTTGCCGGCGACGGGCGCCAGCCTTCCAACTCCGATGCTGACGCCAACAAGAATGCTGAACTCGACGTGGCTTATCCCGTGACCTTCTTTGATGCGACCACCGACGAAGAGGCGGCAACCCGCATTCCACTGAAACAGGGTGGGCGGCAGGAGGCCAACATCAGCCTGCACGCAGTGCCCGCCTTGCACCTGGTGGTTGAGACACCGCAAAAGCAGGACGGGTCGATTGCCAGGGCCGAGCTGCGCCAGACCATCTTCGGCATCGAGACATCGGCAGAGAGTGCGGGGTTTCTCGACGCCATGAAGTCGGGAACCGTGGAGTTCTCCGGTGTTGCGCCGGGGCGTTATCAACTTTTGCAGGGATTCCCGCCCCGGCTTGCGGAACTGAACGCAGCGGCCAGCGGGCAGGTTGATCCTTCTGCCGGCAACCCGGTTTTCAATGTCTCGGGTCTCTTGCGCAACGGTCGAAGTTCCTCTTCGACGCAGGGCTCAGGTTTGCCGCCCGATATAACGGTTACCCTGAACCCGCTCGAGGGCACGGTTGGCCGGTCGCCGGTGCAGGGGACTGTGATCCGGGGCGCATTCAGCTTTCCGGTTGTTCCTGCCGGCAATTGGGAGATGGGTGCGGAGAGTGGCGGAGTGCAGTTGCCCATTCTCTCCATCGCCTCAGGCGGCCAAACGCAGGCCGGCAACCGGCTGATCGTCAAAGACAATCCGCTTTCGCTGTTGGTTACGCTCAGCCAGGGGGGCACGCGTGTTGAAGGTTTTGTGCGCAGGGACGGGAAAGGCGTGGCCGGCGCAATGGTAGTCCTTGTGCCCAAAGATCCGGCGCTGATGCCGGCTTTTGCCCGGCGCGACCAGTCAGACTCGGATGGCAGTTTCTCCCTGCGCGAGGTGGCTCCTGGCCAATATACCGTCGTGGCGATAGAGGACGGATGGACGCTGGAATGGGCCCGCCCTGGGGCTCTGGCAGGTTACCTGGCCTCCGGAATCAAGGTAACCGTTGCCGATCAATCGGGAAAGACAGTTCAACTTCCCGCCGCGGTTCCGGCCCAGAGCCGCGATCGGGCCTTTCCAGGACTTCATTGATTGGGGGGGGAAAGGATAGTCTATGAATGTACCGGATTCCAGATTTAGCGGCTGCTCCCGGGCTCGGCCCCGGAATGGCTTGATCACCCCAGCACGGTTTTGAGGAGAGTCTCAAGTTGAAGAGGAATGTATTGCTTTCGCTGTTGGCCCTGGTTCCGGCCGCGCTTATGCCCTTGGCCGCTTCATGCCAGATTGCACCGGAACGCGCCCCTGCCCCCGAGCGGACTGGCCCCGTTTACAAATGGGAGGCCTATGCCGGTTTCACCTATACGAGCCTGAACCAGGTGAACAATTCGCGCTATGGATTAATAGGCGTCAACGCCTCGATCACTCGCGATTTTGGCAAGTACTTTGGCATCACCGCGGAAGGCGCGGATTTCTTCAAAGCGCTTGAGACCGGCAACCCTGTGAACGCCACGGTCTACCAAATCCTGATGGGACCCGCTGTCCACGTGGAGTTGTTTGGAAAGTTCAGCGCCTTCGGTCATGGGCTGCTGGGCGTTGAACACACGGGCGGGGCAAGTGAAATTCCAGATATTTCGTTTGCCGGCGGTTTTGGCGGTGGCGCGGAGTACTCTCTTGGAAAGCGCCTCGCACTGCGTGCTTCCGGCGACAAGATTCTCTCGTCGTTCGTCGAGGATCCGAATCACCAGGGGTATTCCCCGCACATGCGTTCCAATGCCCGCGCGGGCGTGGGTGTGGTCTACCGGTTCTAACCATCCGGCCTGTTGCCTATGAATCCTATGGGTGCCGCTGAGGCGCTCCAAAGGGCTGCCCGAGTCTTCCCACCTTTGCCGCGGGTTGATTCGAGTCGGTCTTCTTTGCGGCATCCGGTTCTAATTCTCCTCGTGGGGGCTGTTCGCTGCCTTCTTAACTAGGTTTCGACATAGGACAAGCAGAGTAAATATTGTCGCCAGGTGCTTTCTTCCCGCGTGAACTTACCTGGCTTATGGACTGCGGGCGTGGCGATTTTGCAACACCGCAGTGCGAGAATCGGAAAAAGACCAGTTCCTCTATGCGAAGTTGTGGAATCGTCGTGGCGAGTATCGGTGGGTTGGCTGTGGCGGGCGCGCTTGCTTGGCCGCAGGCCCCCGTTACCGTTACGCCCAAAACGCCCCCCTCGATTCCTCTCGTTCTTGCCGGGGGCACGGTGGTTGACGTGGCCGACTGGGGCCGCTCGGCAAAAGACCAGCAGGATGCAATTGTCATCATCCGAGATGGGCGAATTACCGATGTCGGATCGCGGTTGACAGTACCCGTCCCCAAGGGTGCTAGGGTGATCGACTGCACCGGGAAGTACATCATTCCAGGGTTGGTCGATGGCTACGCCGGCATGAACTCTCAAGGGCAGGCCAACGCCTTTCTTTATATGGGCGTCACCACGGTGGTGGCCGCCAATGATAATCGCAGCGGCCTCGTTGACACCGGCGCAAACCCCAGCCCACACCTCTATCCGGCGGACTCGATCGGATCGACCGACAACTGGAGCCTTCTTGCTAAGCTTCCCGAGTGGAGAAGCCGGCTCAAGGAAGGCGCGCATGCTGTTGAGCTGAGCCCGGAAGACACGGCGCGCCAACTGGCCGAAACAGCTCGGCTGGGAACGCGCGTCCTCCGGCTGGGGCACAACCTGACCGCGGCAAACTCCCAGTGGATCATTGCCCATGCCCACCAGATCGGCCTGGTCACCTACGGAGAATTTCTGTCTACCCCCTACAAGGTGGGCGTCGAGGCTGGCGTGGATGCGCTGCCGCATATGGGCCGCTACGAATTGGGATTGGTTCCCGACGAGTTGCAGCGTCCGCTGGTGGGCGATCCCGATGGGGCCGCGGCCAATACCGCCTACGACTACGCAGAGCGGTTGCCGCCCACTGATCTCCATCTGCGCCTGTACGCCAAGTTCCTGGCGGGGCGCCATGCCGCACTGATGCCCATGTTCAGCCTCTTCTTTCTGCAATTGCCGGGGCATCGCAACCTGTGGGAGGAGCCGGCGGCCGCCCTGCTCGATCCGGCTAAGCTGTTTCAGCCGTCTGACCGCGCCACCGGCGAAATGGTCTATCCGCTCTCCTCCTGGGCGCGGCGGCTTCCGGCGGCCGGGCAACGCTATGTCGAAGACTCCCTGCGCAAGAAGGCAGAGCAGTCCGCGATGCGGTTCTGGCGGATCAACGAAGCGATGTTCGCTGCCTATCCGCATTACCTGGCCGCTTCAGGCTCTCCAGCCCAGGGCACCATGCCCGGAATTTCAATGCACACCGAACTGGAGATGCTCGTCAGGCTGGGCCTTTCGCCGCGGGAGGCTTTGGCCGCGGCCACCAACAACTATGCCCTGCAGTTCGGCTGGAATGACCTGGGTCAGATTACCCCCGGCCGCCGCGCTGACATCCTGGTGATCGATGGCGACCCAACTGTGAACATCTGGAATGTGCGCCGCATCTCGGGCCTCATCCTTGACGGCAATGTGCTCGATCGTGGGGCCCTGCTGAATCTGAAGCGATAAATCCGGACGATCTAGCTGCGCCGCACAGCCTGGCGCGAGGCAACCGCCAGTATCTCCGGCAGCCGCTTCTGGCGGTGGGCAAACGACTGCGCCAGTTGCCGCTTCACGACCAGACCACAGGCCCTTCCGATTGCCCCATAGGGCAAGGCAAACTCGATCTCGTCGCTCACCAGCGTGCCCTCCTGGCCGTCCCTGAACTCCGGTTCGATCCCGTGCCGGTGACGAAACCCGGCAAAAGGTCCGCGTACCTGTTCGTCGCAGAAGTGACTGTTCCATTCAAACTCCGTGATGCGGGCCATCCAGCTAACCCGCTTGGGAATCCACGGGATGGGCTCGAAGCTGATCAGGATCTCAGAGCCAACTCCCGCGGCCACGCTCAGAAACCTCCGCGCCGGATCCAGCGCCACCGGCCGCGGGGGGGCAGGCTGCATCCGCGCATCTTCAATCCGAGTCTTCAGCCGAGGCGGCATCAGGTGGGGCAGGTTGGCCGGGTTGGCAAAAAACGCAAACACCAGTTCCACGGGAAAGGGAAGCCACTGCCGCGTTTGAAAATGCTGACTCATGAAATTCATGGTAATTGGAAGCGCTTCTGTCCAGGTTTGGGCAGAACCCGCGCCAATCGGATAACGTATTAGATAGCAATGCTTTCTCATAGGTTCCCCGGAATTCCATGACCGACGCCCCATCGCAATCCTTATCGAAGCCCCAACGCCACAACCAATGGCTCCTCCTGATCGCGGCATTCAAGCTGGGGCAGGCGCTGCTCTTTGTGGCCATCGGCGTAGGCGCCTTGCGCTTGCTCCACAAAGACGTCGGGGACGTGCTGGCAAGAGTGGCCGATCACTTGCGCTTCAATCCCGAGTCGAAGTTTGTGAATTTTATCCTTGACCGGGCGACTCTCGTGGATGACCGGCTGCTGCGGCGCATCGGGGAGGTGGGCTTTATCTATGCCGGCCTTGACCTGATTGAGGGAACCGGCTTGTACCTTGAAAAGGTGTGGGCAGAATATCTCACTCTGGCGATTACTGCTTCGTTCCTGCCTTGGGAGATATTCGAGGTTTTTCGCAAAGTGACGCTCGTGCGGGTGAGCCTGCTCTCGGTCAACACGCTCGTGCTCCTTTATCTGCTCAAGTTGGTTGCCGAGCGGGGGAAACGCTCAGCGCGCGTGCCCGCGGAAGATATTCGCTGAGAGACTCTTGAGGCGTTTCGTAAGGCTCGGCCTATTCCCTGCCTTAGATATTCGCTTTTTGTTCGCTATCATCAAACTTTAGTCTTGTCTAGCCCAGGCATCCAAGCAGTAAACACCATATCTTGTGCATCGATCGATTTCTAAATCTATTAGCAGACTCGACGGCGGGCTCGGGCAAAAATTCCTCAAAATAAGGTGTTTTACCCCTTGGCGAGAACCAGGAACGGGGGTACTATCGCACTTGTAACGGAGTTTTTTGGAAGTTTTCGGAGCTATCGGGAGTTCAAATTGTGATTTGCACCCTCTCCGAGGCCTCCAAAGCCTCCAATGAAAGCTTACTCGGGTTTCTGCTTCAAGGCACGGAAATTGGCCTCCAGAGGTGTTTCGGGAATCAGGTCAAGCAACTCGATCAAGGGCAATCAGGCAGGGAACCAGGTGCGGCAGAGATTGAGGCAAGCCGCTGAAGGGCAAGAGGCGCAACGATGTACCGCGGCAATCATCCGGCGAAGGTAGAACCCGGTGGACGATTGAAGCTGCCTGTTCCGTTCAAGGACAGCGCGGTAGCGGAGAACGTGACGGAATTCTTCATCACCAGCACCAACGGCAAGAGTGCCGAGCTTTGGCCGCTTGCGGAATGGGAAAAGCGGGAACAGGTGCTGGCCCGGCATAGCGCTTTGAATCCGGCGGTACGAAAGTTCAAGAACATGACCAGCTACTACGGTCAGCAGGTCAAGATGGACGGCCAGGGCCGGGTGACTTTGCCGCAGATTCTGCGCGAGGCCGCCAAGCTCGACAAGGAAGTTCTGGTGTTCGGGCAGACGACATATCTGGAAGTGTTCGACGAGGAGAGCTTCAAGCAGAGCCTCGATGCCAACCAGATGACTGAAGAAGAGAGCGCTGCCGTGGCATTGATGTTAGAGAAGGAAAGTTGAGCACTGACACCCCCCAGGGGGAGCACATGATGAACCAGTCGGAACGCCATGTGCCCGTTCTTTTCAAAGAAGTGATGGATTTTCTCAATGTGCGTCCTGGCGGGACATATGTGGATTGCACGCTGGGGCTGGCAGGCCATGCCGAGGGAATCGCGCGGAGGCTGGGGCCGGAGGGGCGCCTGGTGGGATTTGACCGGGACCCGATGGCGCTGGAGCTTGCCAAGGCGCGGCTGCAGCGGGTTCAGCAGGAGTTGGGTAGTCAGGCGCCGCGGATCACGTTTGTCGATGAGGCATTCAGTTCCATAGCCCGCCACGTGCAGCCGGCCTCATTGGATGGTTTGCTGGCCGATTTTGGAGTAAGCAGCCTGCAGTTTGATGAGGCGCACAGAGGATTTAGTTTTCAGGCCGATGGTCCGTTGGATATGCGCATGGATACGCGCTCCGGACCCTCCGCCGCACAAGTGGTGAATGAGGAGAGCGAACGCGAGTTGGCCGATCTCATTTACGAATACGGAGAGGAAAGGAGGTCGCGGAGAATCGCCAGAGCAGTCGTTCGTGGGCGGCCGATTTCGACAACCGGGCAACTTGCCCGCCTTGTTGCATCGGTCGTCCCGACGACAAAACAGGATCGGATCCATCCTGCAACCAGAACCTTCCAGGCACTTCGTATCTATGTCAATCGCGAACTGGACGAGATTAAAGCTTTGCTTGAGGCCGCACCAGCTTTGCTTAAGCCCTCAGCCCGGCTGGCCGTCATCAGTTTTCATTCTTTAGAAGATCGCATTGCGAAAGACAGCCTGCGTGAAGGCGCGAAGTTGGGAATCTGGGAGATCTTGACCAGGAAGCCGGTAACCGCCGGCGAAGAAGAGACAGACCGTAACCCCCGGTCGCGGAGCGCCAAGTTAAGGGTTGCGGAAAGAACAGCGATTCGCTAACTGCGACAGGCTGTGAGTTTGGGAGGAGAACCATGGCGGCATGCACAACCTATTTCGAATCCAGCTGCGTGTGGCCTGCCCGCGTGGCGGAACGGAACCGCAAGCTCTTCGAGCGCCAGCTGACGCGCCGTCGCGGAGCACGCACGCCGGAGTTCCACTTCTCAAAACACTTTGACAACAGCCGCCTGATGAAGGCCCCTGATCCTGCGCGCGCCCGCCAGATGCGGCTGTTTTCGGCTGCCATTACCGTGCTCTTCTCGTTGGTGATGATCTACGGATTGCAGCACTTCAGCGCCATCGAGGGCGGCTACCGGGTCGAGGCAGAGAAACAGATGCGCGACAAGCTCCGTGAGGAGAACCGCCAGTTGCGTTTGAGCGAGGCTCAGCTTACGCAGCCCAGCCGGATTGACGCAATGGCGCGCCAGTTAGGTCTGTCCGAGCCTTTGCCGGGCCAGGTGGTTCATCCCAACGCACGCCCCGACGGCAGCGCTCCGGCCATTGCGCAGGCCACTCCTCCGGCACTTCCGGCGCAATAGGCCGGCCGGGCTTCTTTCTTTCCGAGCACTCCGTCATGCAGGCAGCTCCTCGAACCAACCGGACGCGCAACCATGCGGCGCGCACAGCGCCTCTGAAGCAGATGCGCTTTTTTCTGATCTGCCTGCTCTTTTCGGCCTGGGTCGCGGTGATTGCAGGCCGCTTGTTCTGGTTGCAGGTCGTGCGTCACGCGGAGTTTGCCGAGCGCGCGCAAAAACAGCAGCAGCGCACCATCGACGTGCCTTCGCGGCGCGGCGTCCTGTTTGACCGCAACCTGCGCGAGCTGGCCATGACCGTCCAGGTGGACTCGGTCTACGCAATTCCTGCCGACATCGACGACAAGCAAGCGGCAGCGCATCAGCTCTTTGCTCTGGTACATACAGATCCTGACGACACGCAAACCAGCGAAGAACAGATTGCCGCTCGCCTCGGCTCGGGCCACAATTCCATCCGCGTGGCCCGCGGCGTTTCCGCCGACATCGCGGCGCGCGTGACCGCGCTCGGCTTGAAGGGAATCTACATCCAGAAGGAGTTTGAACGCTTCTACCCAGACAACGAGAGCGCCGCGCAGGTGCTGGGCTACGTGGGCGCCGACGACAATGGCCTGGGCGGGTTAGAGCAGCGCTTTGAGCAGCAACTGCATGGTGTTCCCGGCCACGTGAGCAAGGCCATGGATGCCCGCCGCCACGTGATGGGTTCGAGCGAAAGCGATCCCGTGCCGGGGCAGAACCTGGTGTTGACGATCGACGAGGATATCCAGTTTCTGGCCGAGAGCGCGCTGGACCACGCCATGCAGCGAACGCAGTCTGAAAACGGCACCGTGGTGGTGCAGGACGTGCATACCGGGCAGATTCTGGCGCTGGCCATCCGGCCCACCTTCAATCCGAACAACTCCAGGCACACCACGCCGGAACTGTTGCGCAATCACGCGGTGAGTGACGTCTATGAGCCCGGATCGACATTCAAACTGGTCACCTATTCGGCAGCTCTGGAGCAGCATGTGGCCAAGCCGGATGACCTGATTGACTGCCAGCGCGGCAAGATCACGCTGGCTGGCCGCGTCATTCACGACGACCAGTCAGACCATTACGGGGTCATCTCGGTGCACAAGGCGCTTGAGGTTTCAAGTGACGTGGCCGCGGTGAAGCTGGCGCTGAAGGTGGGGCAGAGCCGATTCTACGATTATGTTCGCGACTTCGGCTTTGGCTCCCGGACAGGCGTGGAACTGCCCGGCGAAACGCGTGGCCTGCTGCGGCCGGTAAACAAGTGGGGGGCTTCGTCAATCGGCTCCATCGCCATGGGGCAGGAGGTTGCCGTCACGCCTCTGCAACTGGTCAGCATGGTTTCAACCATTGCCAATGGGGGAGTCTATCTGCCTCCGCATGTGCTGATGCCGGGCCAGTTTGCACCTTCGCAGCCGGGAGGGCTCAAGGCGTGGCCGTTTAAGCCGGGCGAGGATCTGCCCAACCCGTTGCCCCCTGGTGCGCATCGCGTCATTTCCACGCTGACCGCTGCCCAGATGCGCAAGATGATGGAGGGTGTGGTTCTGTTCGGTACCGGCAATCAGGCGCAGCTGAACGGCTACTCGTCAGGCGGAAAGACGGGCACTGCGCAAAAGATTGACCCGGTCACGCATACCTATTCAAAGACCATGCACATTGCCTCGTTTGCCGGCATCGCGCCGGTCAACAATCCCGTGATTGCCGTGGCCGTGATTCTGGATACGCCCAAAGGCGAATATTACGGCACCACAGTCTCCGCGCCGGTATTTGCCGAAGTGGCGCAGCGAGTGCTGGAGTACCTCGGCGTACCGCACGACATCGACGTGCATGCGCCCGCCGCCAGTTCCAAGGCGAATATGCGCCAGGCAGAGGACGATGCGACCGACCGTGCCGGCGACATCGACGCACTCTACTCCGCGGCCAACGAACTGCCTGCTGACGATCCTCTGCGTGCCACGCCAGCTCAGCCAGTGAGCCCGCCGGTCCCACCGAGCCAGATGAAGGCCCCGCCAGCTGCGACCCAGCCGTCTCCGCAACCACCACAGCCGCCCGCTGCCGCGCAAACCGCCAGTCACGCAGCAAGCGCCCCAACCCCGGCGTCTGCGGGAGCAGAAGTTGCTTTACCCAGCGGCAAGCAGTTGCGGGTTCCATCGCTCATTGGGCTGCCGCTGCGCAAGGTGATTGAGCAGGCCGCCGCCTCAGGCTTCGAGGTGGTGATCTCAGGCAGCGGAACAGCGCGTGAGCAGATGCCCGCCGCCGGCGCCATGGCTGAGCCGGGCACCCGCATTGCCGTTCGCTGCGGACGTTGAGGTTCATCCTCCGGCCATTGCTTCTTCCGGCCAGTGGGCAATCGGGCTGCGACGCGTTGCCGATGATTTCCGTTTATGACAGATGGTTGCTCATGGAAAATGAAACGACAGGAGGTCAACATGGGAGCACTCAATGCGTTTCCTCGGATTACCCCGTTTCTCTGGTTCGACTCGAATGCGGAGGATGCGGTGGAGTTCTACCTCAGCGTCTTCAGGAATTCGCGGCGGCTGGATGGTCTGGCAAATCCTGACGGTAAAGACGGCGCGAAAGCAAAGGTGATGAGCATCGCCTTTGAACTGGATGGGCAGAAGTTCACTGCCCTTAATGGCGGACCAATGTTCAAATTCAATGAATCCGTCTCGTTTGTGGTGCGGTGTGACACGCAGGAGGAGGTGGACTACTACTGGGCGAAGCTGACGGATGGCGGCAGCGAGAGCCGATGTGGATGGCTGAAAGACAGGTTCGGGCTTTCCTGGCAGATCGTGCCCGGCCGGCTCTCGGAACTCATCAGGCACCCCAGGGCGTTGCAGGCGATGATGGCCATGAAGAAGCTGAACATTGCCGAACTGGAGCGGGCGGCAATGAGCTGACGCAGTCAGTCGAAGCTGCGACCACTACAATAAAACACGATATGAACTGGAAAGAATTGATTGCGGAAGTAGCAGCCGTGGGTTCCGGTGGCGGTCCCGAAGCAGGCTCTGGGCAGCCCATCACCGGCATCGAGTACGACTCGCGCAAGGTAAAGCCGGGCGCGGTGTTTGTGGCCATGAAGGGCGGGTCGACTGACGGCAACCGCTATGTTGAAAAGGCCATCGCCGCCGGCGCGCTGGGCATCATTACCGACTCATCGCACAAGTTCGATCACCTGCTGGTGTTTCAGGCCGGCATGCCCTTGCTCGAGGTGGAAAACGGACGGCAGGCGCTGGCTGAGGCTTCAGCCGCATTCTTCGGCCATCCTGAGCGCAAGCTCGCGGCTACCGGCATTACCGGCACAAACGGCAAAACCACCACCGCCTACCTCATCGAGGAGCTGCTCAACGCAGCGGCGCGCACCACGGTGCTGGTCGGAACCATTGAATATCATGTCGCCGGCGAAGTGCGGCCGTCTGTGCATACAACGCCCGAGTCTCGCGATCTGTTCAGTCTGATGGCTGAGGGACTGAGTCATGGAGCCACCGAACTGGTGACCGAAGTCTCAAGCCATGCGCTGGATCAGGGCCGGGCGCTGGGTGTGCGCTTCGATGTGGCCGTGTTCACCAACCTCACCCGCGATCACCTCGACTATCACGGCACTATGGAAAAGTACTTCGCCGCCAAGCGGCTGCTGTTTGACGGATCGGTCTATCCGCCTCCACGCGTGGCGGTGTTGAACGCGCACGACCCGCGCAGCGAGCGGCTGGCCACAGTGGCGATGCGAGCCGGTGCTGAGGTTCGCAGCTACGGCATCGGCTTGGGCGACTGGAGGGCGGCCCAGCACACGCTCACCCCGGCCGGCGCTGAGATTGAGCTGCAGACGCCGGCCGGTTCGGCCAAAGTCATCTCCTGCCTGGCCGGTGAAGTGAACATCCTCAACCTGCTGGCGGCTCTGGCCGCGGCTCATGCGCGCGGCGTGCCGTTCGCTGAGCTTGTGGAATATGTGCCGCACCTCAAGCCCGTTCCGGGGCGTTTTCAACCGGTCGATGCAGGCCAGCCCTTTACCGTAATTGTGGACTATGCCCATACCGACGATGCGTTGCGCAATTTGACAGTGCTGGCGCGCCAGATGACCGTGCAGGCCGGCAAAAAAGTGATCACGGTGTTCGGCTGCGGCGGAGACCGCGACCGAACCAAGCGGCCCAAAATGGGCCAGGCAGCAGGCGAAGGCAGTGACTTTGTGGTGGCCACCAGCGACAATCCCCGTTCCGAGGAGCCGCTGGCCATTCTCAATGAGATTGAGCCAGGACTGAAGGCCAGCGATGTGAGCTACACTGTCGAACCGGACCGGGCTGCGGCGATCCGGATGGCCCTCAAGGCGGCCCAGCCGGGCGACGTGGTTCTGATCGCCGGCAAGGGCCACGAGAAAGAGCAAACCATCGGCTTTACGACCATTCCTTTTGACGACGCTGAAGTTGCTCTTTCCTCGTTGCGTGATTTCGGTTACGGTAAAGGGCAATGAAACTCACATTGGCAGAGGCTGCGGTAGGCGCGGGCGCCGTCCTTGAGGCGCCGGCGAGCGTGTCGAATGCCGGCGCGCTGGTGGCCCGCGGCTACGCCATTGACTCGCGGACTGTGGCGCCGGGCGAGCTGTTTTTTGCCGTCCGTGGAGACCGGCTTGACGGCCATGACTTTGTGGCCGGCGCAATCGAGCGCGGAGCCGTTGCGGCCGTCGTCTCGCGCGAGCGCGTTGCCTTGCTGCCCGATGCCGTCCTCCAGCTTCCGCTGCTGATTACCGAAGATCCGCTGCTTGCTTTGCAGTCTCTCGCCGCCCATGTTCGGCGCCAGTGGGGCCGGCGGGTGGTGGCCGTCACCGGATCCGCGGGCAAAACCAGCACCAAGGAAGCAATTGCCGCCGCGTTGGGCGCCGGATTCAAGGTGCTCAAGTCGCATGGAAATCTGAATAACGGCTTCGGCCTGCCCCTGCAACTGCTGCGCCTTGAGCCGGAACACGAGTTTGCGGTGGTGGAGATGGGGATGAACCACCCTGGTGAGATTGCCGCGTTGGCTCGGATTGCCGCGCCCGACTGGGGAGTGGTGACCAACGTGGGCAACGCGCACGTTGAGAATTTTGCCGAGGGGCAGGCCGGAATCGCACGGGCAAAATATGAGCTGGTGGCGGCGCTGCCGGCCAATGGCGTGGCGTTCTTGAACTGCGACGATGCCTACGTTTCGCAGTTTGGGCGCGGCTTTGAGGGGCGTGCGGTTTACTTTGGCGGCGGACCCTGCGCCGATCCGCAGTTTCTCGGCGCCGAAGAAGATATGCAGGGACTCCATGTGCGGTTCCGGGCCGGCGAGCGCGAGGGCCAATTCACGCTCAAGCTTCTCGGCGCCCACAATGCATCCAACGCGTTGGCCGGCCTCGCTGTTGCTTTGGAGGCCGGTGTTGATCTGGATGCGGCCATCAAGGCGCTCGAGGGACTCACCGCAGGCGACAAGCGAGGCCAGATCATCGAGATCGCCGGCGCGACCATCTTGAACGACTGCTACAACTCAAACCCCGAGGCGTTGCGATCCATGATCCGGACGCTGGCGGCGCGCCCGGCGCAGGGGCGGCGTATCCTCGTGGCCGGGGAGATGCTGGAACTGGGTGAGCAGGGCCCCGCGCTGCACGCCGCCTGCGGGCAGGCAGCGGCCGAAGCAGGCATTGACCTGGTTGCAGGCGTTCAGGGCAATGCCCAGCATCTGGCAACGGCTGCTTGCGGGGGCGGGGTCGCCTCGCTGTTTCTTGCCGATGCCAACGCTGCCGGGCAATGGCTCAAGCAGAATCTGCGGCCCGGCGACTTGGTGCTGGTCAAGGGCTCACGCGGCGTTCATCTGGAGCGGGCAATTGAAGCCATCCAGCGCGGAGCGGGGGGAAATTGAGAATGGTGAAACAATACGCGGCTTTGTTAGCGTGGGCAGCCTTGCTGGTGGCTGTGCCTCTGGCAGCGCAGTGGCCCGCATCGTGGACCACGCCGATTGCGCCGCACCACATCGCCGGCAATCTCTATTACGTGGGCGGCGATGATCTGGCCTCCTACCTCATCGTCACTCCGAAAGGGAACATCCTCATCAACAGCAGCATGGTAGAGTCGGTGCCGCTGATCCGCAGCAGCGTGGAGCAACTGGGCTTTCGCTTCAGCGACACGAAGATTCTGCTCATCAGCCATGCCCACTTTGACCACTGCGCGGGCAGCGCCGAGATCAAGCGCCTCACCGGCGCAAAGTATTACGTCATGGATGCGGATGTGCCAGTCGTCGAGTCAGGCGGCAAAGCGGATTTTCAGTATGGCTCCGACAAGGCCACGCATTTTCCCGTAACCAAAGTAGACCGCGTGCTGCATGACGGGGATGCCGTGCGCCTCGGCGGCACGGTGCTCACGGCGCACCTGACCGCGGGCCACACCAGGGGCACAACAACCTGGACGCTGGACGAAACAGAAGGCGGCAGAACGCTCCACGTCGTCATCGTGGGCAGCCCCAACGTGAATCCGGGCTATAAGCTGGTGGGGAACAAGGCTTATCCGCAGATTGCTGCCGACTATGAGCGCACTTTTCAGGTATTGAAAACCCTGCCCTGCGATGTGTTTCTCGGCGCCCACGGGGGGTACTACGGGATGAAAGAGAAACTCATCCGGTGGCAGAAGGGCGACAAGGACGCATTCATCGATCCGGAGGGTTACCGGGCGTACATCGCGGAGCGGGAACAGGCGTTCGAGAAAGAACTCAAGCAAGCCGCAATCCGATAACTCCGCTCATTCTTCAGGCGATCTGCTTGCCGGCGTCGGGCCCAACCGACTGGTCGAAGACCGATTCAACTCGAATCTTGACCACATGCTGTAGAGGCGGCAGCTCAATGGGGGCTTCTTTCAACTTGGCGCTGGTCTCTTCAAACAGCGGCCCTGAGGTTATCACTTCTGCGGTTCCCTTGATCTGGTAGCCCTTGTGGGTAGCTGCGTCCACCACCGTGACGGCAACCTTGTTGTTCTCCAGCAGATTTTTTCTGGTCTTGAGTGAGAACAAATCGGCGAAGAGTACGTGATGCTCATCCAATAACCTGAGCGACCCTTTGGGAGTAACATTGGGCACCCCATCCTGGGATGCGGTTGCTACCCATGCGAGTTTGCCGGGCAGAAAGTCCTGAACTTCCTGAGGAATGCTTACCATATTCTTCGTACCTCGGGTAGCAGAGCGGCGGTACCGGAAAACCCAATCTGCTGCGATTACCATACACCTTCATGCGACCCTGAACCTGTGTGCGCCGGCCGGAAAGTGGCGCCCTGACAAGTGAAATATGCGCAAGCGCAACGGCCCCCATCGGCAAGCCTGGAATTCTTCGCCAATCTTGCCGGCTGGTTTTGGCAGCGCCCGCTCCCGGCGGACGCGCGGCCGCGGCTCGGGATCGTGATTTCCACCCCGCCCGCGCCCCGCCCTGTAGAATCATCCTGAAACCCGCTTCATTCCGGCTTGGGAGGCCCTTTGCTCTACTGGCTGCTCTACGAAAAGCTGTTTCCGTTCTTTCACCCGTTCCGCATCTTCCGCTACCTCACGTTTCGCACCGCCTTTGCCTCGCTGACGGCGCTGTTGATTGCCCTGTTTATCGGGCCCTACGTGATTCAGAAGCTGCGTGAGTTCCAGATTGGCCAGTTCATCCGCGAAGATGGGCCGCAGTCGCACCTGAAGAAGTCCGGAACGCCGACCATGGGCGGGGTGCTGATCGCCATCGCCATTCTGCTGCCTACCGTGCTCTGGTCTGACCCCGCCAACCCGTTTGTGTGGATCACCGTGCTCTCCACGGCAGCCTTCGGCGCCATCGGTTTTGCCGACGACTATATCAAAGTCGTCCAGCGGCGCAGTCTGGGCCTCACGGCCCGTGCCAAGCTGCTTTGGCAGGGCTTCGCCGGCGCGCTGGTGGCTGTTTCGCTGGTGGTGCTTGACCAGTTCCACCTCTTCTCCACGAGGCTGACGGTGCCGTTTTTCAAGAGCCTGCGGCCCGATCTGCTCTGGCACTGGTGGCCGGCAACCATCCCCCACCTCGGCCTGCTGGCGTTTGTACCCTTCGTCATCTTTGTGACGCTGGTGCTGGCTTTTTCATCCAACGCCGTCAACCTGACTGACGGCCTTGACGGGCTGGCCATCGGCTGCACCATCATTGCCGCCGGCGCGCTGGCCGTGCTCACCTACGTGAGCGGCCACGTTGTTTTCGCCGACTACCTTGAACTTCAGCGCATGCCCATGGTGGGCGAACTGACCATCTTTTGCGGTTCAATGGTCGGGGCTTCGATCGGGTTTCTCTGGTATAACGCCCATCCTGCCGAGGTTTTCATGGGAGACGTCGGCTCCCTGGCGCTGGGCGGAGCCATCGGCACCGTCGCCGTCATCATCCGCCAGGAATTGCTTTTGCCGTTCATCGGCGGCGTCTTCATCCTTGAAGCCGTCTCAGTGATGCTCCAGGTGGGCAGCTACAAGCTGCGCAACAAGAAGCGTATCTTCAAGATGGCGCCCCTGCACCATCATTTCGAGCAGCTGGGCTGGCACGAATCCAAGGTGATTGTGCGCTTCTGGATTGGCGCCCTGGTGTTTGCACTGTTTGCACTCACCACGCTGAAACTCCGTTAGAACCGCTCCGCGCCGTGCGTCCTTCGATGCACAATAAAGATGTCGCGGAGATCCAAGGAAAAGATCCACATGATGGAACTCAAAGGCAAGAAAGTTTTGGTCGTGGGCCTGGGCAAATCGGGCCTGGCAGCGGCCTTGTTCCTGCGCCGGCGCGGCGCCCAGGTCACGGTCTCCGATGTGCGTTCCGCTGAGGCGCTGGCCAAGGATATTCCTGCCCTGCTTGAAGAGGGCATCATGGTTGAGGCCGGCGGCCATGGGCTCCTCACGTTCCGCCGTCAAGACCTGATCGTGGTCAGTCCCGGCGTGCCCCTCGACACCCCGGAGCTGGTCCAGGTCAAAAGCTTCGGACTCCCCGTGATTGGCGAACTGGAACTGGCCGGCCGTTTCCTCAAGGGCAAGACGGTTGCGATCACTGGCTCCAACGGAAAGACCACAACCACCTCGCTGCTCGGCGAAATCCTCAAGGTGGCTGGCCTGCCCACGCTGGTGGGCGGAAACATCGGCGTGCCTGTGGTTTCGTTGATCGACGAAAGTACCGATGAAACCTGGTCCGTGCTCGAGGTCTCCAGCTTCCAGCTTGAAAGCACTGTCCGGTTCCACCCTAAAATCGCCGTCATTTTGAATATCACTCCTGACCACCTTGACCGGCATGGAACCTTCGAGAACTACGCGCTGGCCAAGGAGCGTATCTTCGCCGCGGAGGATGGGAACGATTCTCTGGTGCTGAACGCGGACAATGTGCGCGCCGCCCAGGCGGCTGCCCACTCGGCGGCTAATGTCTACTGGTTCTCGGTGGAGCATCCGGTGGAGCGGGGAGCCTGGCTGGAGCAGGGTTTTGTTGTGTATCGTGCGACAGCGGATGGGGCAACCGAACAGATCATGCCGCTCAGCGGCATCCCCTTGAAGGGCGCCCACAACGTTGAGAATGTGCTGGCCGCAGTGGTTGCGGCGCGGCTGGCCAATGTCCCCGCCGACGCGATTCGGCGGGCCGTGGAAGACTTCAGAGCGGTCGAGCACCGCCTGGAATACGTGGCCACTCTCAACGGCATCGAGTTCTACAACGACTCGAAGGCCACCAATGTGGATGCCACGGCCAAAGCCGTCGCCGCGTTTTCAAAGGGCGTTCATCTCATCCTGGGCGGCAAAGACAAGAACTCAGACTATACGCAACTGGCGCAACTGTTGCGCGAGCGGGTGTGCGCGGTTTACACCATTGGCAGTGCCGCGGCCAAGATCGAGTCGCATCTGCGCGGCGTGGTTTCGATCCACTCCTGCGCCACGTTGGATAAAGCGGTAGCCGCCGCGGCCGCCGCTGCCCATCCCGGCGATGTGGTGCTGCTGGCTCCGGCCTGCTCAAGCTTTGACCAGTTTGAGAACTACGAGCACCGCGGCCGCGTGTTCAAGGAACTCGTGAACGATTGCCGGAGTTGGGGTCGATGGCCAAGCTCGTAGGCGTTGACAAGTGGATGTTCGGCGCCACCATGCTGCTGATATTGGCAGGGCTGCTGATGGTGTTTTCCGCCTCGGCCGTGGTAGCTGAAGCCCGCTATAACTCCGAGTTCGCATTTGTAGGCAAACAGGCAATATGGGCGGTGCTGGGCGTGCTCATGCTCCTGGTTCTGATGCGGGTGGACTACAACCTCTATAAATCGCCCCGGTTCATCTACTCGGCCCTTTGCATCACCACTCTCCTCCTGGTTCTGGTTTACTTTTTTCCCGGCTCTCACAATACCCATCGCTGGATTCGCTTTGGCGGCTTCTTTACGTTTCAACCGTCGGAGATTTCCAAGATCGTGACCGTGCTCTTTCTGGCGTGGTTTCTGCATACCCGCTTGAACGAGATGAACGATTGGTGGCATACGCTGGTGCGCGCCGCAATCGTTCCCCTGGTCTTTGTGGTGTTGGTGGTGCGCCAGCCTGACCTGGGCACGGCGCTGGTGCTGGCCGGCGTCACCGCCATGATGCTGTTCCTTGCCGGAATGCAATGGAGGTACCTCGTCGGCGGCCTGCTTGCCGGGGGAGCCTGTGTGGCAGGCCTGCTCTACTTTGTGCCCTGGCGCTGGATTCGCATTCTTGCTTTCCTCAATCCCGCGGCCGACCCGCAAGGCGCCGGTTTTCACATCAACCAGTCGCTGATTGCCGTGGGCAGCGGGGGCCTGACCGGCGTCGGCTACATGGACGGCATCCAGAAACTCTTCTTTCTGCCTGAAGCCCATACTGACTTTATCTTCGCCAATATCGCCGAAGAACTGGGCTTTGTGGGCGCCATCGTTATCGTGGCGCTCTTTGTGATTCTGGGCGTTCGCGGCCTGCGCACTGCCTTTCGCTCTCAGGACTCGTTTGCGCGCCTGGCTGCATTCGGCATCACCACCGGCATCCTGCTGCAGGCCTTCTTCAACATCAGCGTGGTGCTGGCGCTGGTGCCCACAAAGGGTATCCCGCTGCCGCTCATCTCTTCCGGCGGGACCTCGCTTTTCTGCACCCTGGCCAGCATCGGCATCCTGCTCAATATCACCCGCACGGTGGACTGACCGGGAGTCGCCGGGCGGTTCGCTGCTCATCAGGTCGGCGTTGGTAAAATGACCTCAAGCCGGCTGTTTTTCCCACTAGCCGGCCCCGTTGCCCTGCTGGTCACAGTTTGCCCATCCAGGTGAAAGGCATTACCTTGGCGGAATTGCGCGTTCTCATTGCGGGTGGCGGCACCGGCGGTCATATTATTCCGGCTCTTGCCGTAGCCCACGAACTGGTCGAGCGTCATTCGGCCAAGGTGCTGTTTGTGGGCACCGCCCGAGGCATGGAGATTCGCTTGGTTCCCGACGCCGGTTTCAACCTCCGCCTGATCGATGTGGGCCCGCTCAAAAATGTCTCTCTCTGGACCCGGCTGCGCACCCTCTTGACTCTGCCCAGGAGCATAGGCGACTGCAAACGCCTGATCTGCGAGTTCGAGCCCGACGTGGTCTTTGGAGTGGGGGGCTATGCCTCAGGTCCGGCCATGGCGGCGGCCTTGCAACTCAAGCTGCCCACCATGATCTTTGAGCCCAACGCCTATCCGGGACTGGCCAATCGCCTGGTGGGCATGAAAGTCCAGGCTGCCGCGGTCAACTTTCCTTCAGCCGCCACATGGTTCAAATCGGCTGAGGTCACCGGCATTCCGGTGCGGCCGGAGTTCTTCCACCTTCAGCCCCGCACCGGGCAGGCGCCCCACCTGCTGGTCTTCGGCGGCTCCCAAGGCGCCCGCATCTTCAACACCCACCTGCCGCAGTTGATTCGCCCGCTGCTCGAAGCTGTTCCCGGGCTTACCGTCCTCCACCAGAGCGGCGTGCGGCACGCCGGGGCAACGCAGGCAGCCTATGCGGCCAGCGGAGCCGACCCCGAACGCTGGCAGGTGCTGCCATTCCTTGACGACATGCCGGCCCGCTTTGCCCGCGCGGATCTGGTGCTGGCGCGCAGCGGGGCTTCAACGGTGGCAGAGTTGGCCGCCGCGGGCAAGCCGGCTCTTCTTGTGCCCTTTGCGGCTGCTGCTGACAACCACCAGAAAAGCAACGCCGAGGCCATGGTCAACGCTGGCGCAGCGGCTTTGCTGGAAGAGTGGGATCTTGCCGTGCCCGGAAAACTGCAGGCGGCGTTGATCGCGCTTCTCGAGTCTCCTCAGCGGCTGGCCGCGATGTCTGTTGCGGCCCGCGCTCAGGCTCATCCCGGCGCTGCCGAACGCATTGCCGACCGCCTCGCGGCGCTCGCTCATCCGGCCGCCGACAGCGTTCAGACTCCATGAGAAAGTGAAGAGGCTTGGGTTGCCAAGGCTCCCCAATCGGTAACGTGCTCTCGCCCGCCCGTTCTGCGCGACACAAAATCGCAAAAAAAGCCCGCCTGCCGAAGCAGACGGGCTTTTCTTTAGTCATCGGCCGGATTTGCCGGTTCAGTTGCTGGATTTAGCGCCGACCGCCGCCGCCGCCGTGTCCGCCGCCGCCACCTGCATGGCCGCCGCCGCCACTGAAGCCACCGCCGCCGTGTCCGCCGCCGCCGCTAAAGCCGCGACCACCGCCGCCGCCGCCGCCACGTGCTCCGCCGCCGCTGTAGCCGCGTCCACCGCCGCCACCATAGGCGCGTCCGCCACCGCCGTAGCCGCCTCGGCCACCGCCGCCGGCAAATCCGCGAGCCCCGCCGCCGTAGCCGCGTCCGCCACCGCCATAGGCGCCGCGTCCGCCGTTGCCATAGCCGCGACCGCCATAGGCATATCCACCCCGACCGTAGCCGCCACGCCCGTAGCCGTATCCGCCACGGCCATACCAGCCGCGATGGTACCAGGGGCCGGCGCCGATAAACACGCCGCCGTAGAACCATTCAGGGCCGTAGTACCCGTACGGGGCGCACCCGTAGGGGTAGTAGGAGTAGTATCCCCACTCGCATACCGGGGGACCGTAGACTTCCGGAGCATCCACAACCGCGGGACCAACTCCAACGCCCACGTCTACCTGGGCGTTTGCCGCTACAGCGAACGGCACAGCCAGAAGCATCGCTAACAGAACCAGTCGCAAACTCCGCATGACTTCCTCCTTGTGCTGCCCTGTCCTGCTCGTTCCCTGGACCTGGACCTCGGAGTCGATCTCCGCTTTCAGCACCCGCCGGCTTCTGGGTTTCTCTTCCCATCCGGCTTCTGCTCTCTCAAACAACAGTTCCGCGGTTAAGTTGCGGTCTTCACCAAAAGAATTATCCAGCCGGGGGTACATATGCAAGGGAAATGCTCAACTGGACGCCAGCGGGGCTCGGGAACCACAAAAAAGGGCAGCCCCTCCTTGAAGGAGAGGCCGCCCTTTGCGCAAATGCCATGCGTACAGATCTATCTGTGGCCGCGGTCACCGCCGCGATCCCGGTCGCCACGCCGGCCAAACTCCCGGCCGCGGTCTCGGGCCCCGTCAAACCGGGCAAAATGATCCCGCTCGCCGCCGACAAACTTCCACCAGCCGGGAACCCAATAGCCATTGGCCTCATAGCCGGCCACCCATACGTAGCCCGGTCCAGGGCAGGGCGGAACATAGGCTCCTGCTCCGCGGGCATGAATCCCGAATTCGGCCGCCTGGGCCGTTGTTGCGCCCATTCCCAATCCCGCGGCCACCACCGCTGCTCCCAACATCCAGTTCCGCATGCTGTTCATACATCCTCCGTCCAGGCCCTTGCCACTGGCCCTCCCGGCTTCTTTCCGCTTGAGGCTTCCATCCTGCTGCCCCCGGCGGCCAGGCCGGTTATGTCTCGATTCAACAAGGATTGCGCGCAAAGGTTGCGCCGGGCGGCAAAAAATAAATTCTCGCAACTTTCTCAGGAATTGGGGGTTAGGGCGTGACTCCGCGCACCAGCCGGCGGCTGTGGGCCCGAGTGTTAAAGTGGAGTTTCATTCCGAATGTTCACCACCTCCCAGCACGCGCACTTCATTGGAATCGGCGGAATCGGCATGAGCGGAATTGCCGAAATCCTGCTCAGCCTGGGAATGAAGGTCTCCGGCTCCGATCTGCGTCGCGGCCCCGTCACTGACCGGCTGGCCCAACTGGGGGCCACCATCTATGAAGGCCACCTGGCGGCGCACGTTGCCGGAGCCACCGTGGTCGTCACAAGCTCAGCCGTGACAACCGCCAATCCTGAAGTCGTTGAGGCCCACGCCCGCAAGATTCCCGTCATTCAACGCGCAGAGATGCTGGCCGAGCTCATGCGCCTCAAGTACGGCATTGCCATTGCCGGCATGCATGGCAAAACCACCACCACATCCATGGTGGCAAGCGTGCTCTCTGCCGGTGGCCTTGACCCTACGGTCGTCGTGGGCGGCCGGGTAAATGCGCTCGGCTCCAATGCCCGCCTGGGGACGACCCAGTATCTGGTGGCCGAGGCGGACGAGAGCGACCGCTCCTTCCTCAAGCTCTCGCCCATTCTGGCCGTCGTCACCAACCTCGACCGCGAGCATATGGACTGCTACCGCGATATGGCCGATGTAGAAAACGCATTTCTCCACTTCATGGACAAGGTGCCCTTCTATGGCGCCGTGACGGCCTGTCTTGACAACGCTCTGCTGGCCGGGATTCTGCCTCGCGCCCGCCGCCGCGTGATTACCTACGGACTCTCGGCCGATGCCGACTTCCGCCTCGAGTTTCTTGCCGCCGGCCAGGGCCGCTTCGCCCGCTTCCAGGTCAATACCGCCGAGGGGCCGTTGGGCCCGTTCGAGTTGCATGTCCCCGGACGCCACAATGTGCTGAATGCCACTGCGGCCGTGGCCATTGCCCGTCAGCTTGAAGTGCCCGCGGAGAAGATCGCCGAGGGGCTCAGTCATTTTCGCGGCGTGGATCGCCGATTCCAGCACCGTGGCCAGGCCCGCGGCGTCACCGTGGTGGACGATTACGGCCATCATCCCACTGAGATTCGAGCCACGCTGGCCGCGGCCCGCGAGTGCGGCCACGGCAAGATCCATGTCATCTTCCAGCCCCACCGCTACTCCCGGACCCTCGACCTTATGGACGAATTCTCCGGTGCGTTTAAAGATGCCGACACCGTGATCGTGCTGCCGATTTATGCGGCCAGCGAGGAGCCCATTCCCGGCGTCACGGCAGAGCGGCTGGCGAGCGGAATCAAGGGGCCGCGGGTAGAATTCGCGCCGGAGTTCAGCTCGGCAGTGGCGGCGGTTGTAGCGCATGCCGGGGACGGCGACCTGATCTTGACGCTCGGCGCGGGCAGCGTAAGCCAGTTGGCTGCGCAGATTCTTGCGGCGCTGGGCGCCTGAGAGATTGGTTCATTTGAACGGGCACTGTTTTGAGTGTGCCGCTGGAGCACCTTTAACATATGCGGTTTGCGCCGCCGGAGGCATACTGGGCTCGATGTTTTGCCCACCGCTTCCCTGAAGGACAGGGTCAACGTGGCAGGAATTCTCTTTATCATTTCGGCGCCCTCGGGCTCAGGCAAAAGCACGCTGGTGAGCGAAGTGCGCAAGCAGTTGAGCGGTATCGAGTTCTCCGTCTCCTGGACCACTCGTGCCCCGCGCGGCTCAGAGCAGGATGGGCGCGAATACCGCTTCACCACCCGCGAGGAGTTTGAGCGCATGGTGGCGGCAGGCGAGTTTCTTGAGCATGCCGAGGTCTTTGGCAACTACTACGGAACGGCCCGGCACTCTCTGGAAGAGGCCCGCGCGGCGGGTCACGATCTGTTGCTCGATATCGACGTGCAGGGCGCGGCCCAGGTCAGAGCCTCAACGCCAGAAGCGGTCAGTATCTTTGTCCTGCCCCCCAATCCAAAGGTCTTGCGCACCCGCTTGCGCAACCGCAGCCGCGCCGAGGGCCATGTAAACGAAGCGGAATTATACCGGCGCCTGAGCGAAGCCAGCGTCGAGATTGAGAATTATCGCGGTTACGGCTATATTCTGGTCAACGACATTCTGGATCGGGCGGTGGCGCAACTGGAGGCTATTGTCCTCGCCGAGCGGTTTTATCGCAATGGCGAGACCATCGCTTACCGTTCCAGCCGAGTCCTGGAGGTCGCCGCGGCCTGCCGTCAGCAAAACGCGCAGGATCGGCTCAAACCCGTGCTCGAGGCGTTCGGCATTCTCGCCTCTGACCACGGCCAGCAGCAACTGATCTTTGAGGAGGACCCCGATGACGATTGAGACTGAATTCGACTCGAACTACCGCAAGGTTCTGGTGGCGGCCCGCCGGGCCCGGCAGTTGCAGAGCGGCTCTGGCGCGCTGGTTCAAAGCCAGTCCACCAAGCCCTGCCGCATTGCCCAGGAAGAGATCAGCGCGGGGAAAATCGCCTATGTCAAGACCGAGACAGAGGTCGTCAAGCCCCTGGTCGAAGGGCCTGCGGTGCCCATCCTGCTCAGCTAGGCGGTTTGCACGAGGAGATGTCTCGCCGCGATTGCGGGTCGATTTGCCAAGCGGAGCAACTGACTGCCAGATTGCTCCGCCTGCAAGTTGACCTCCCGCCACGTGGAACTCTTCGGCGATAGTTTTATTTTTTCAGGTAGGCTCCAGAAGCCCATCCGGTACTGAAGACGCCGTTCGGATAGCCACTCAGATTCCACCAGGTGATACCGCCTGAAGCAGAAGGCCCTCCAATCACTTGCATGGATGTTCCGTCTGGCATCACTGTAACAACGCCGCAACTGGTGGATGCGCATGACCTGAGATTCAAGCCGCCCGATCCGTAGACCATAACGACATCTCCAGGGCAGAAAGTCTGACCGCATCCGGCGCTGTTTACGGTAAGCGTCAACACTCTCGAGTTTGTTTGCTGCGGATTGCTGCTGTCGCCAACGCCCACGTTTATGTAAAAAGTGCCGGCTGATGTTGGCGTGCCATAAAGGGCGCCTGTCGATGCATTGATCGCCATCCCGTTGGGCTGGCCAGAAATGATGGACCAACTGTAAGGCAGAGTGCCGCCCGTCGCCGCCATGGCCTGTTGCGCCGCGTACCCAACCCCAACTGTCGCCGTTGGCGGGTTGAACCCGGTGCTCGTGATCGTAAGCGGCGCGCAATTGGACGGCGCGGTTGCATAGACAGTGTTCGAAGTAGCCGTGCCACCGCCGCTCAAGTGCACCACGACGTAGTAGCTATAGCTCTGCCCAGCTGTCAGGCTGCCATAGTTTGAGAAAGTGGTTCCAGGGTTGCTTGGATATAACAAGGTGCCGTTTCGGTAGAGATCGAAGGTGGTCTCGGTTCCTCCTGAAACCGAGAAGCTCAAGTCGATTTCTGGGCTTGAACCATGGCAGGTAGTCGTCGCGCCCAGGTTCACCGTGGTCTGGGTCTGCGTGCCCGTCCCTGTCACATTAGCAGTGGCTCCCGCACCCCCGCTGAAGGTTACACTCTGGTTATAGCTCTGCGCCGATGTCGGGCTGAACGTGACCCCCACCGACTGACTTGCACCTGCAGTCAGACTATAGCTGCCTCCTGAAGAAATGCTGAACGGTGCTGATACCGACGCGTTTCCGGTCAATGTGCCGCTGCCGTTGTTCTGCACTGTGAAGTACTGCGTAGATGACGACCCTACCGCTACCGACCCAAACGCTGCCGAACCCGGCGTCACTGAGATCGACGCAGTCCCGCAGTTGCTGGGCGCAGTTGCGCTCACAGTGTTCGAAGTAGCCGTGCCACCGCCGCTCAAGTGCACCACGACGTAGTAGCTATAGCTCTGCCCAGCTGTCAGGCTGCCATAGTTTGAGAAAGTGGT